>SAMEA3663208__coassemble_30_pt1 | contig 149071 bp, 96 predicted proteins | sample SAMEA3663208__metabat2_high_PE_004 | metagenome-assembled genome bin SAMEA3663208 (sample SAMEA3663208) | pig gut metagenome | biome: pig gut; feature: pig-associated habitat; material: faeces | place: China | collected 2013
GAATGCCAGCCTGTCACGCTGGAGGTCACGAGTTCGAGCCTCGTACGCACCGCTGAGAATGCGGTAGACATCAAGAGAACAGAAATAATTTGGTGCGTTAGTTCAGTTGGTTAGAATGCCAGCCTGTCACGCTGGAGGTCACGAGTTCGAGCCTCGTACGCACCGCTGAGACGGATATCCAAGAGGATATCTGTCTTTTTTTGTATATCATCGTCGTTTATATTCAAATTCGTTCAGCCAGGTGGAGATAGTCTTTGTCACGAGACTTGTTCTTTGGACCCACTGACCAACGGGAAGTAATTATCGAATTTCTTTTCACACGGAGATTTCTTTGTCCCGAGACTTGTCCTTTGGACCCACTGACCAACGGGAAGTAATTATCGAATTATCGAATTAATCTTCACACGGAGTTCCACGGAGCATCACGGATTTATATATCTTGTCATGAATTCGCAAATTCGATAATTCGTGATAAAGAAAAACATCCGTGGTCATCCGTGATAATCCGTGTGATAAAGAAAAATTCGACAATTCGCAAATTCGTGATATAAAGAAAATCCGTGATATTCCGTGACTATCCGTGTGAAGAAATCGTGACAAGAGACTTGGATAATTATCTCCTGCGCCATACGATATAGTTCTCAAGCGGGAATGAATCTCCAAAGATATCACCCCTTTGGGATAGTTTACCATTCTCATCCCTCCACATGACGGCAGCATCACCGCCAACGAGCGCAAGAGCCTCAGAGACGCCAAGATCTTCAAGCGCAAGAGAGAAATCATGATAAGACTCTGGAGTATCGCTCTCAATGATATATAATGAATTATCTTTCAGGCACAAAGCCCTGCGCACAGCTTTTCCCTTAGGTGGGATAGAAATCATCTTCCCATTGGTCACGATAGAGTACTGACGGAAGAAATGCCCGTTCTTCTCAATAGCGCGTTCGAAGAGAGGGGTCTCAATCTGACGGCCTATGGACACGGAGCCACCAACAATAGCACAGAAACCATATTTGGAATGTCCTTTGGAAAGAAGTTCTCCACTATACACAAAAGCTCCTGCAGGAGTACCATCATCACCACGTAAATCAGCAGCATGAGCCGCAAGGAGAATATTCTTTTCTGCAGAAGGATCATGTCCGACATAAAGATCCATATGGCCTCCTACAGGACACAATATCCGTAAAGGGATATCATTGATTATGGTATCGCTGACCATTACATAGGAAGGGCCTTTAGGGGCTTCATCCCTCAATGTCTCGACAGACAATGTGTCAACAGCGGAATTGCCCGAAGGAGCATCGCCACCGGAGAGCTTAGCGTCATTGTGAAGACATAACCATGTGCATAATGCTGTGGCAACAACAATCACCAACACGAAAAACACCCTTAGCAATGCCCGACGTGTGATATGACCCGGTTGTGAAGAGTGCCCCTTAGCATCAACAGAAGCACATTCATTTTCAGAACCGAGAACACGGATTTCAAAGTCAGAGATATTATCTTTCATATCGCCCTTACCCATTCTTACCTCCTTTGGTGATGTTAGTGTCGATCAATTTCTTCAACTGGCGCAGAGACTCTTTTGATGCAGTCAGTGTGCGCTTGTATCCTGTCGGCGAGCGCAAAACGAGGAGCTGCTTAGGGAGATTTATGGCATACAGATATTCCCTGTTCATGATAATCCCCCTTCCTATACGTATGAATATGGAAGCGGAGGCTCCAAGTTGCTCATTAAGCATCTGCTCAAGCTGACCCAACTGGAATAGCACAAGACGCTCATCACCATCAATCATAATGACGGTGCTGTAATTGCCATCGGCTTGTATGCACATGATATCGACAGCAGAGACACGGAGAAGATCCGTAGCATTGCTTATTATAAATTCCAGTTGCATTGAGAGAAATCAGGATATCTGCAAAGTTACTAATTTATCTGGTAATCACGCCAAACATCACAACGAGCCCTTAAATTTTTAGCAATTTTTGTGTTTGGGCAAAGGTCCATTACTTCCTTGTTGCGCGTGAGAGCGTGGAGATAGAATGCTTTCAACTCCTTGTTCCTTATTGTGGAAAGGCCTTTGTCAATCATGGCCTTGCTTCCCGTATAGTCGATGAGCTCGTCATGCATGTCATACAAATCGCCATGGCGCGACAGAGCCCAGCACCAGTCAGACTGATTGCGAAGCCCCACTCCGTACAGTACCATCGCCACTCCACGTTTGTCAGCAGACTTGGAATATCTCATCTGTCGCTGCAGCTGTACCATACGTCTGGCATAATCAAGCTTATATGTGGGGGTTCGCTTTATCTTATGGCGTCTGGCTGTGACATCTCCCAGTTTCATGCAGAATGGGTCTCGGTCAAACCACTGCCACGTGGTGGAGTTTTTCTGGAACGAGGCATCAGAACGACTCAGCCACATGACAGCCTCACGATAACGATGCTCCGATATAAGCCGTGTGCCAATCATATCACACCAGAAACTCCTATCAGCCAGACCGTTCAGCCGCACAAGGTTGTCCATGGCACTCTTAGGGTGCATGAGGCGCTTATAAACGTCCACCAGCACATCTGCAGGACATTTATCTGTCAAGCGTGTCATGGCATTGGTATGGTCGGTGAACCCATCATGGTTTGGCTCGTTAGGCGAATGGGCTCGCCCCATAACATTCTTGAGCAACCAGAACTCTCCCATATTGGCCATGAGAATCGCATCCGTCTCTTTGCCTTCGTTCCACAGACGTGGCGCCAGGACTCCGGCAAGAATACGGTTTATGGCATCAGACCAGTACATCTTGTTAGTAATGTAGACACCCGGGGTATACCTTGTAACATCACCATCACCCCAAACGTAGACAATAGTATGCGGAGTCAGCTTCCTCTTCAGACTGGGAGTGATATGTCTTCTCGCCAAAGATGACAGCCACGACATATCACGGGCAAGGCGTGACATATATGTGGGATTCAACGGAGAGGTCTTGGCCTCTATATACATACGCAAGACTCGCATGGACCTTCTGATGAATGAGTTGGGACTACAATGAGCTTTCCCCCTGTCAAGATAGTAGAGGGCAGAAGCATTGTCGCCCTCAGTATGGAGCAAAGCGGCCGCAGCGTAATACCACATTGCCTTGTTCTTTATCCGTTTGTCGTCAACAGCAAGTCTTGCGAACCGCAAAGCCATATCACGCATTTCATCCAAATCCTTATCTGCAGCCCACTTGTCTCTGCTTTCATCATTTTCCTCGTCTGTAGAGCAATGGTCTATTATCATCAGCAAATCCTGCATAAGGTCGATAACAAAAGGAGAGTTTGGATTTTCCTTATAGATGGCATCCCATATCTGGAGTTGGTTATCAGTGCACAGGTTCAATGATTTTATGTCACCTATCCTCGCATAGATTTCTATCGCCGTGCTCATCTTTCCTATGCGCCTATATGCCATCGCAGCATGTCGCTCGGTCATCAGCTTTATCACATTATCATCCATTCGCCCTCTCATCTTTTCCCACAGGGCAACGGCCATACTGTCTTTGTGGATAGCGATAAGAGCACGCAGGGACTGTAGGACGTAACGGTTGAGGAATTTGTCACCAGTCTGTACCTTCATACCCCTCTCGGCAATATTCTCCAATGATTCAATGACGGGGTCGTCTTTTGCTGGATAATACCAGGGATCATTCATCTCTGCACGCTTCACCTCACACTGCTTGGCAAAAAGAAGGAAGCGGTAAGCCTCCTCGCCAAGTCCGTCGATACAGGCTTTCCTTTCAGCCTTAAACCCAGGTGCAGACAGGTTATAAACAAAACGCCGAATCTCCCCGTCAGTAAGTCTTGTTCCTGTCTGCATCCTCCATAACTTTATATTCTCCTCCCGGAAATGATCTTCACTTACACTACGGTCCTCAATAATTTGACTAAAGGGGTAAAGGCCATCAGTGTAAGGCGAGAGATTCTCAACAATACGGAATATATCGTTGTCATCGGGTGTGGGAGTCCAATAATAGCACGCGAGGCTTTCCGCTGACAGCAGGACCAGGCTAATTGTTGTAAACACTCTTGATATCTTCATAGCTATAAGTCTTTATATTTACAGAATCGAGATGATAGAGTATTGTGGAGTATCCCTTGCGTTCGAGATTGAGATACTGATAGAGAAGTTTCTGTGTATAAACGATGTCTCTAATGTCAACCTGCTCGTGTCTCACGGTATCTCCCCTTGTCAAGTCTCCTCCATGCGACTTTGAGATACGGGCGAAGTTCCCATCCCTGAACACTATATCCCACTGGAATATGGGCAAAGCTATATCGAGCGGAATCTTGGTATAGAGCTTCTTCTTGAGATATGTCTGCACGGTATTAGGATTGAGTATAGAGTTACGCGTTTTGATGTCGTTAAATCGATCAGTATTATACACCATCAGTACACCGTAGTCCACAGGGGGCGCATCGAATGTCAGCTGGTGGAGGCGTATCGTACTGCTGACAAGCCTCTTCCCTACCCTGCACTTGACCTCCTTGCAGAGTTTATAGAAAGCGATTTGTGTCGTTTTTGTCCAGTCGCAATCGAGTTGTATCTCACGCCATTCATCAATACCATTCCATGAGCACATGGCAGAGACACGTCTCACTATCCTCTCCGCCAAGATGTCAATCATAAGAGAATCGGCAGCCTGCCGAAGCGCCTCTACTGTTATGAAGACTGTCGGCACCACCTCAATGCCGTGAGGGACAGAGGTGGCAAATGAAAGAGAGGCATTGGGGACAGGCATATAGGCGCCAACTGTCACATCGAACATGCGCAGATACATACGCTCGACACGCTGTCTCTTCATGAAATCCTGTTCGCTGTCTGAAAGGTTGAACACGGTCCTCCAATAGTATACTCCATTCTTGCGGTTATGTATTATGTTGGTCGGAGGTACATGGAAAGTGTCGGGCTGACAGTTCCAAAAGAAAGATGGGACAATAAAGGGCATCATGAGAATGAAGATGATAGTGGCTGTCGTAGATTTTCTCATATCGTGGTTATGGGTATAGTGATGTTGATATGGTGCAAAGTTACAACATTATCAGTCTCAACACATGACTATATCCTCTCCACTGTATGAAGCAAGCTTCTCGATGTATGAAACTCAACTTATTATACAAATAAAATTGGAAAAGCAAAAAAATGTTTTTGAAATCTTCAGTCAGCTAAACATTCTAAAGACCTTGACATAGTGGTCTTTATCAATGAACAAGCCATCTCTTCTGGCAAATAAGCATGGCTGTCCGATAATTTTCTACCTGACAGTAATAGCAAAAACAAACAAGGCAGAGGCAACAAGTCTGTGACAATAATAACAGACCTGATGCCTCTGCCTTATATGAGAGATAAATAAAAAGACATAAAAGGGAAAAGCGCTGGGCATAGACATGTGGAGCAGCATAAGCTACATACACTTCTCTATAGCGGGTCAGCACTTGCGGTTGAAGAATGGGGAATTGGTTATTGGCAGCTAAGGGCTGTCAGCTGGCATATCCTGACGATGGTTTGCATCGCCTTCTCCATAACCTGGCATGAGACAAACTCATACGGACCATGGAAATTCACACCGCCTGCAAAAATATTTGGACACGGCAGACCCATGAATGACAACTGTGCGCCATCAGTTCCTCCACGTATCGGCTCAACCTTAGGCGTGACACCAACATCCTGCATGGCACGCAGGACAATGTCTATGACATGCATCTGTGGAGAAATTTTCTCCTTCATGTTATAATACTGGTCAGTCACAGCTACTTCACAGACGATGGCGCCATACTTGTCGTTGAGGCTGTCAGCAACACTCTGCATATGCTGCTTGCGCTGCTCGAATCGCTGGCGGTCATGGTCGCGTATGATATAATGGAGCGTGGCATGCTCTATATCAGCTGTGGTATGCAGGAGATGATAGAATCCCTGATAGCCTTCGGTTGTCTCTGGACGCTCATCGGCAGGCATCATGGAGGCATACTCTAAAGCGAGAAGATTGGCATTGAGCATCTTACCTTTTGCATATCCAGGATGTACGCTGACACCCTTGAATGATACCTTGGCTGAGGCTGCGTTGAAGTTCTCATATTCGAGATTGCCGATATCACTGCCATCGATGGTATAAGCCCATTGGCATCCGAATTTCTGCACATCAAAATTGCGGGCACCCATTCCAATCTCCTCATCAGGATTGAAAGCTATGCGTATCTTTCCATGACGTATCTCTGGATGCTGCATGAGCCACACCATAGCCTGGACAATCTCTGCAATACCAGCCTTGTCGTCTGCTCCAAGGAGAGTCCTGCCGTCTGTGACAATAAGATCCTCGCCGATATGGTCAAGAAGTTCTGGGAAACGGCTCGGGGAAGAGACAATACCCTCTGAGAGGACTATATCACCCCCATCATAACGCTCCACAATACGGGGACGGACATCACAGCCAGAACAATCAGGAGATGTATCATAATGTGCTATGAAGCCAATTACCGGGACATCCTTCTCTATATTGGATGGAAGGGTGGCATAGACATATCCGTTTGTGTCCATCTCGACATCTGACAGCCCTTCAGACTTCAGCTCTTCGACAAGATAGTGTGCGAAAGGCATATGCTTTGATGGTACGCTGGGAACAGTCGACGATTCCTCGCTCGACTGTGTGTCATGCTTTGTATAGTTAAGAAATCTTTCTATGAGTTCCATTTTTTTGTATATTTGTGCTTAAGATTAGTATAAAAAAATCAGGTGGAGAGGATGGTAGCGTTCTGAGACTCTCATATTATATATTGATGTATGGAAAGGTATATAACTGCAAGAGTCCTCAATCATTTCGTGCCTCCATCAAACCATCCGGCGCATTAGATGGGATGTGTGAGGCATATGATGAAGAGTAGCCGCCGGGCATATATTGTCATTCGCCAAGGAGATCAGGACGGAGGCGTCGTGTGCGCTCCATAGCCTGTTCCATCTCCCATTCCTTTATCTTCGCCTCATGTCCGGAAAGAAGAATGTCAGGGACACGCCAGCCCTTATATTCAGCCGGACGGGTATAGATAGGAGCTGAGAGTATATCGTCTTGGAAACAATCGGAGAACGCTGACTGCTCGTCGCCAATGACACCAGGTATGAGGCGCACGACAGCATCGGTGATGATGGCAGCAGGGAGCTCACCACCTGTTAGGACATAGTCGCCGACAGAAATCTCACGTGTTACAAGATGGTCACGAACACGCTGGTCAATGCCTTTGTAATGTCCGCAGAGGATGATAATATTTTGCATCATAGAGAGGTCATTGGCAGTATGCTGAGTGAAACGCTCTCCATCTGGCGATGTGAAAATGATCTCGTCATAGTCTCGTTCTTCACGCAGATGGGTTATGCAGCGGTCTATAGGTTCTATCTGCATCACCATACCCGCAAAGCCTCCATAGGGATAGTCGTCAACACGACGCCACTTGTCGAGAGTATAGTCGCGCAGGTTATGGATATGGATTTCGGCGAGTCCTTTCTTCTGGGCCCGTGCAACAATGCTCTCGTTCATGAATGGCTCGACCATCTGGGGCAAAACCGTTATGATATCTATACGCATATTCTTATTATGATTAAGTTCTGCAAGTTGATGACTTGCGAATAGTTAACAAGTTGACAAGGTTACGAGTTCTGGATAGTTTAGGAGTTGACGGCTTTTCACACGGAATGTCACCGGTTTATTTCTTTATCACGTATTATCTTTATCACACGGATGGTCACGGAGAATCACGAATTTTCTTTATATCACGAATTTTCGAATTGTCGAAGTTTTCTTTATCACACGGATTATCACGGATGACCACGGATGTTTTTCTTTATCACGAATTAGCGAATTCATGACAAGATAAATAAAACCGTGATGCTCCGTGGAACTCCGTGTGAAGATTATTTCGATAATTACTTCCCGTTGTTCAGTGGGTCCAAGGGACAAGTCTCGGTACAAAGAAACATCTGTGATAATCCTTGTGATTGACACACGTCTAACGGTGTGGTGAGTTGAAAAGAAGCTGACGGTCACGCCTTAATGCGGGTACTGTCCACTCGTCTGGTATGAATCGCCAATTCTCATTCGGGCGTGGGGCAATAACGTCCAGGCGTTCTATCTCCTGCATGAGATAGAATCTGAAGTCCTTGTCAGAACGTTTTATGATACGGCTTTCGATGCTGTCTCTCGGTATGCCAGCACCTCGTGTTATGAGTTCTCCACCACCGTTAGCCCTGTAGCTATTCATCACTACATTATATTGTCTGTCGAGCGAGAACGGTGTACCGTCGGACATACCGATGATTGAGACCTTCTCCCCATCGGGCTTAGTGACATCGACAACATAGTCAATGCCTGCTGCCGAGTCGAAGTTATAGAATGGATGAGCGAATCCTTCACGTTGGTTGTCATTAACAGACAGAGAGTCAAGACGCATGATATGGTCGTCAGGTCCCCGCATGGTGTTCGTCCACAGGTCATATGACATCTCAAGGTGTCTGAGAATCTCACGTCCGGTCATACGCATAGTGTACAAAGTATTCTCAAACCTGTATAGTTTGAAAAGATCTGCCACCGTGATATCGCCTCTCTCTATAACTGTATTGAGAGTCAGAGGTGCAGCGATAGACACATCGGCTCCAGTCAACTTCAGCTGCAGGTTATGCATAAGGTCGGTGAATGCTGAGGAGCCAAAGAAGCAGTCGGCAGAACGGAGCGTTGTCTCTGTCCGTCCTATCCTTCGTTGTGACCATGCTGCAACATCATCGGCACCTGCGGCAAAATGGCTCATATACGCTTCATCGACAGGGATGTTGCGTATATCGGCAATCTCTCCCTTTATGTCACATCCTACAACACGACGACGCTTCTTCTGTATCGTTACGGTCACTTTCGACAGATATTTTGCCTGACTGGCAGAATTGAGCAGCAGTACACTCTTCTGGTCAGGTCCAGTCACACGGGATATATGGCTACGATGGTCATGTCCGAAAAATATGATATCAAAGCCACCCGTCTCACGCGCTATACGCATAACATCATTCTCCTCATAATCCGGAGTGCTTATGCCACCCTCAAGTCCTGAATGGAACAGACCTACTATGATGTCTGGTTTCTCCACAGTCTTGACATACTCTACCCAGTGGCGTGCTGCCTTAAGAGTATTCTCGAAATACATGCCGCTCCATTTCTCCTCTTGCAACCAGTATGGCACAGCTGCTGTCAAAAGTCCTATGACAGCTACTCTGACGCCCTGTCGCTCTATAATCGTATATGGATTAAGATATGGAACTCCTGTATCGCGGCGTATGATATTCGCCCCAAGTGCCGGACATGTAGTCTCCTTGCGGAATTTGTCATACACGTCATGCCCTGTCTCAATATCATGATTGCCCCATGTTATGGCATCATAACGGAGGTAATTAAGGCACGAGGATGCAATATTCTCACGTTCCGGATGAAGATAGTTAAAATAATAGCACAGTGGTTGGCCCTGGAGGATGTCCCCATTATCAAGCAGTATGACACCGTCAGGATTGGCTTTACGGAGACTGTCCACATAATGGGCTACCCTTGACATTCCACCAGATACCGGACGATTGGTCACATGATCAGTGGGGAAGAAGCTACCATGGACATCAGTCGTGGCGACGATGTCTATCCTTATTGTCTTCGGGCGCGACAGGGCTGGAATGGATATCATCAGGAGCAGTAATATTGCAGACAACAAATGATTTCTCATTATAACTGGTATCTTTATTTAAGTTTCGCAAGTAGTCAACTTGAGAATAGTTGACGAACAGGCAAGTAAACGGGGTCTGGGTAGTTAACGAGTTATTACTCATGCTGCCAGTTAACTCATGCTGCCAGTTAACTCATCAACTTTGTTTACTCGTCAACTTGTTTACTGACAGCATGTTAACTGACATGCAAAACTTGAGGTATCTTTATTAATAAGTAAGTGTATATCGCGGGCGGGAGAGCTGTAAGCGCTTTCCTGTCCTCACCCCCATTTTCTTGCATGGTGTTTCATGTCATGGGATTATGCCGAGATAGAATATTGCCAACGGGTCACAGAAATGAAACTATTTTGTGGCTTGTCGGCATCACTTGAAGCTTACCTTCTTCTTGACAGCCTTCGACTCATTATCAATACGGTTGAGTGCTGTCACGACATAAACTTTCTTGCATTTGCTGGTGTATTCAGGGAGGTCGATAAATGTGTCGGACGTTATTGCCATGATGTTCGCAGGATTCTCCGTGTCGACCCTCTGTCCTTTGTCAAAGGCATACACGACATAGCGGGTGGGGGTTGTTTCCCATGACGAGGCCTTGGGAGCAGTCCAGAAGAGCACCTTCTTGCCGTCTATATCCATGGCTTTGACCTTTTTCACTTTACCCGGTGTCTTCGACGAGATGAATGTCATGCGTGGCTGTAGAGCTGGAGTCTTCCAATAGACCTCGCGCAGCATCTTGCCGTAGTTTCCGATATTGTCGACAGCAGCCTTGGCATACCACAACACAGTCCCATGAACATTCCGCATCTTGCGGTGTAGCGCCATCTTCGGTGCCATCTGGTTTTGATTCGGGTTATTGGGGTCAGGATATTTCACTGTGCGTTCTATGTCCTCTCCTATGAAGAGGGGGCGCTTCGAGCAGTACCTGCTCCACCATGCTATCAGCTCAGCATAGTCAGCTGTGGGGTGGCCTATCTGCCAGTATAGTTGGGGGACACAGTAGTCTATCCAACCGTTATTGACCCACAGTAGTACATCGGCATACAAGTCGTCATAATTCTGCAGCCCCTTTGTCCGCGACCCATTCTGCGGGTCGCTGGCGATGTTGCGGTATATGCCGAATGGCGAGATACCAAACTTCACCCAAGGTTTTGTCCGGTGTATGACATCACTGACCTCTTTGACGAACATGCTCACATTATACCGTCTCCAGTCGGCGATATTATTGATGCCGTTATTGTCACGGCTGTAGTCAGCAGCGTCCGGAATGGTTTGTCCCGCTGCCGGATAAGGATAGAAGTAATCGTCCATGTGCAGGCCGTCAATATCGTAACGTGATACGATATCACTGACGACATCACATATATACTGGCGGTTCTCACTGAGCGCGGGGTTTAGAATCATCTGCCCGTCATACGGGAAGACACGCTCGGGATGGCGCATGGTGATATGGCTGGGAGATAGCTCACGTGTCGTTTTTGTCTTCGCGCGATATGGGTTTATCCATGCGTGTAGCTCCATGCCACGCTTGTGACACTCCGCAACCATCCATCTGAGAGGGTCCCAATATGGTTCAGGGCATTGTCCCTGGCGTCCTGTCAGGAAACGGCTCCATGGCTCGAGCTTACTGTCATAGAGCGCATCACACTCCGGACGCACCTGGAAGATGATAGCATTGCAGCCATCGGCTTTCAACACATCAAGCTGGTTTGCAAGGGTCTGCTGCATCCGCTCTGTCGACATGCCGAGGAACTGGCCGTTTACACATTGTATCCATGCACCGCGGAACTCCCTCTTCGCTTGCGAGGAAGCGGCAGAGGGCACGATGAGAGATAATAATAGCATTGTCAGCATGAGAGGCATTCGTTTTTTTCTCATATTATCGTAGATATTTTTATAGGTAGCAATATTTTTTTGAATTGGATTTATCCCATAACTGTCCAGTGAGACTTTAGGATGAGTTACGTCAGGTTTATCGGGACAGTAATTATAAATGAAGTATAGATATTGTGGAGAATATCCATTATGCTTCTTCCTCTTGTCTGCTATGGGGGGTAATATGGCAGGCAAGCTTGTAGAGTGGTACATGGCGCGTGGCGACTCTGTTTGATACGCCTCCTCTCTATCGTGGGGGTACGGGGAGAAAAGTTGAGACGTCTGGCACACACCGCCACCTCTCTCACACACAAGATGCCAATATCATACAAGCGGGACTGTCTCTGATGGTGTCTTGCGTTTCAGCACATCGAGCAGGAAGTCCTTTCCTGCAATTATCCCATACTCCCGGAGTTTCTGCTCGACTGTCTTGCGTGCAAGCTCGGGATGGTTATTCTCCTCAGAGAGATGTGCCAGCCATACATGTCTGAGCGACGGTGTGGCGTTCTCAGCCAAAGCTATCGCGCAGTCTGTGTTTGAGAGGTGTCCGCTATCGCTTGCTATGCGCCGTTTCAGATGTTCGGGGTAGGGTCCATGGGCGAGGCGTTCCGTCTCGTAATTAGCCTCTATGACGAGATAATTGGCTCTCTGGATATGGAGCTTCATGTCTTCTGTGACATATCCAGCATCTGTGATGAGACAGAACACAACATCGCCATAGCGTATCTCATATCCTACATTGTCAACACTGTCGTGTGGGACATGGAAACATGTCACATCGAGACCACAGACGGAGAACGTCTCCGCATACTCTATCTTGCGCTCATAGCCGGGGCGTATCTTTTTTCGCACGCAACAGTTGTCCTCAATGCCCTTCAGCACTCGGCGGGTGGCATAGACAGGCAGGCAGAGGTCTGACGATAGCGACCCGACTGACTTGACATGGTCGGCGTGGTCATGTGTTATAAGGACTGCTTTAATATGCTCAAGACTAAATCCGTAATCGGCAAAGCGTTTCTTGAGGGTCCGTAATCCTAATCCGGCATCTATCAATATGCCAGATGTCTCGGTATATAAGAAATAGCAATTCCCGCTACTTCCGCTTCCGAAACAAATGAAGTTCAGCATCTTCTAACTAAAATTTTGGGCAAACCAGGGTATGGGCTCGCTAATTTATCTGTTTAATATTCTGTTTCTGGTATGTAGAGAAGCCAACATTTTTATGCCATTGACAATAAGCAGGGGTATCACGCCGTGGCCTGCGGATTCATATCATCGCCGGCGAACGAGAGGGGGAGCAGGTCAGAGGCGCTGTCGATGGCCAGCACAGTATCCTCGCCATAAAGCAAGACTCTCATACTCCGTTTGTAACGTTGCTCTATCTCTATCATGACCTGGCGGCATGCACCACATGGGGTGACTGGCTTGCGGGTGAGGCACCCGTTGATATCACGCGCTGCTATAGCTATCGCCGTGATGTGGAGCTCCGGATGCTGTGCCTGTGCTGAGAAGATGGCCGTCCGCTCGGCACAAAGTCCTGACGGATAGGCGGCATTCTCCTGGTTGGCTCCTGTCATGAGGCTGCCATCGGAGAGGCGGACGCATGCCCCGACGCTGAAATGGGAATATGGGGAGTAGGCGTTAGCTGTCGACATTATTGCCTGCTCAACAAGCTCTCTGTCTGAACGCTCCAGCTCGTCGAGAGAGAAGGCAGTTATATGGGTCACAAGTTCGATATTCTTCATACGGCATAATGATTGAGAGTGGATTATTATCCACAGATGTGGAGAGAGAGATGTTTTTTGGAGGGCGATTACCATTGTCTATCCCCCCATGAGCTTGAACATGGAGGCGGGGAGGGGGAGAGAGAGTTCACTCTTCCCTAATGGCCTCATAGCACCCCATATCGGGCTTGCTGTCGCGTTGTGTCCCATTGCGGTCGTCAGAGGGCGAAGTGGATGGGTCTGCAGCATCGATGGCCAATGATGACATGGAAAGAGAGAAATCGTACTGCAACAGGTCTGTATCGACCTTCATGAAGTTCTTCCATCCTGCAATGACAGTGTCCTCCACATCCTCCCATATGATGCGCTTGAAACATGTTGTGTCCGAAGGGGTTGGTGTACGCAGCATACAGTGTGAGAAACGGTATGGCTTGGCCACAGTATCTGCCAGATAAGCCATAATGACATCGTCAGCATAACCTGTTATGATGGAATTGGCTACATCAAGACGGCGGATTGTCCTCTTTGCTGTGTCTATGGTGTCAGTGAATGTCAAGGCATCGCCCCTATTGGCATCAAAGGGATAGAACTGAGCCAGTGTACAGCCGTTGACACTGATATCTCCACCAGCTATATAGAGGCATGAGCCGAGACAGTTTGAGACGACGCTGTTAGTGATTGTGAGGCGGCTGTTATCGGCATAGAGCCCATGGCCTTTGTTGTTATGGACAGATGAGTGATGCATAGTGAGCTTTGTCCTGTCGATATCTGACGAGTCACATACGACAGCATCGCAGGCACCATGGAGGTCTGTATAGCTTATGACGTTGTCGTAGCTGCTCTCACGGAATACAATCCCGCCCCATTGTCCACTGACACCATCATACGGGAGATAATCGAACATGCGGTCTAGCCTGTCGCCTCTCAGCACTACCTCGTTGCCGGGCTCACCGAGACACTTCAAGGAGCCTGAGACGATTATCCTCGCCCCAGAATGCATATACAGTGTCTTGCCGGCAGGAATGGTTAGAGTAGCTCCCTCATCGACGAGGATGTCTCCATGGACAACTGTTGGTTTAGATGAGTTCAAGACGGTATCTCTGCTGACTCTTATGCCGTTCACTATATCGGCATCCCAAGACCACACCTCCAGCTCCACCTCCTGGACCATACCGCTTTCAAGGGTGAACACAAGCTTGTCGCTGACCTTCTGCGGACGGTCGAGCCCATTATATGGTGTCGTGGCCTCAACATAGACACGCAAGCTATCGCCACCCAATATCTCCTCATCTGACAGCTGCCACCCCTGAGTCTCTCCGAGGTATATGCCATTTACATTGACGCGGAACCCTGTCTGGTTGCCTCTGTCGAGACGTACCGTCCGACAGCGGACGGCCTTCTGGTTATTATTGTAGACCCAAAATGTCCGTGTTGACGACGGCACTCTCGAGAACACTGTGTCGAGGCGTATGGTATCGGCAGAAAACTCAAGTCTGTCTGTAGGCGATGTTGTGAATGTCTCGTCGTCCATACACGATGACATGGCTATCGACAAGACGGCTATTATGGTGTATACGAGAAGTGGGGGTCTCATCACGATTTTTTTCATTTTCCGTTTTTCATTAGTCATGATTATGGCGGGTATCTACCCATCTACCCCATATCTGATGATTATGCCAAGGATAGAGGAGGATCTTTGCCGCTCATATTGGAACAGGGAGAGGACATTGAAATTTACAGGCGGGGGAGCCATGCTGTCCTTCTCTACCGTATATAACGCACGACAATGGCCTTTATTGTGTCTCCACTAATTTTGTATCTCTCATGTATTCTGTGCCCCACAAGCCAGAGGATATCTCCGCCCGCATCTACCATACATAGCTGGCGTCGTTTTGCTATTATGCTCATCTTCCTGTCGGTCAGGAAGTCGCTGACGAGCTTGCTCCCTCTCATACCCAACGGTATGAACCTGTCGTCGCGCATGACTCTTCTCAAGGTCAGGGGGAACCTCACCCTCGAGGCATCGAGCGACGCCACCATGGGGTCGGTCTCTGGACGGAACTTTCCTTCAACCTCAACCGCCCGTATATCTATCCTTGCATCTCCGTCAACCACATAACAGCCCTCAATGGGCAGCGTCATCTCCGTGAACGTATCCCTGCGCCTCGCAATGTCTATATAGCCCCTGTCTATCGCGGCTATGTACTCCATAGACATCCACTGTCTCCCTGTCTGTCCGTTTATATTCTCATAAATCTGTTTTACCATGGCTGGCCTGAATCCATAGTCTCTCAGTATCCCGTAGAGGATATACTCAGGCGAGGCGGTCTCCATAAGACGGCCGATGGATATACGTGTGCCCCATGTCCTCTCCTCTACTATCCGCGCTCTCACCATCCCGAGAGCCTCGTCTATAAGAGGTATGGCACCGAGAATATTGGCCGCCGATGAGGCGATACTCTCTGTAACGGACGGATTCAGCTTACGCAACAGTGGGATGACCTCGAGCCTGATTACATTGCGCTTCACATCGGCTACAAGATTAGAGCTGTCAGTGACATACTGCTGTCCGAGCGTGTCGAGATATGCAGTTATCTCATCTCTACTGACGCAGAGCAGCGGACGGCATATCCGGCCGTTCCTTGGCTTTATGCCAGCCATGCCATTTAGCCCTGTTCCACGGACAAGATTCATGAGGACGGTCTCGGCACAGTCGTCCTTATGGTGAGCGACACAGACGGTCTCGGCGCCGATATCGTCCATGAGTCCGCCAAAGTATGCGTATCTCAATTCTCTCGCTCCCATCTCTACGCTGACATGGTGGAGGGAACAGTATGTCTTGGTATCAAAATGTGCTATGTGGAGAGGGATTTCCATAGACGATGTAAGGGTTTTGCAGAAGTTCTCGTCACGGTCGCTCTCATCGCCACGTAGATGGAAATTGCAATGAGCGGCCTCCACATGATACCCAAGTTCATGCATGACTCTCAGCAATGCGACACTGTCAGCACCTCCCGACAGGGCGACAAGATGTTTCTTGTCCTTGTCGAGGCATATGTGTCTCTCAATATATCTGGCAATGCGTTCAATGAAAGAATTGCTCACAATGATTATCGTCTCTTTTTAATCTTTAAGTTTTTGTGAATTTTCCTCCAAGCCCTCTGTTGCTGCACAGGTAAGGAGCATTCGCATACATGACGAGGGTCTCACCCCCTAAGACTTATCGCTCAGGGACTCTCAGCGCCGCTCTGTACGTGATAAGAATTCCTCAGCCTTCTCGAAGTCATGTGGAGTGTCTATACCTATGGTCTCCATATCTGTAAGCCCAACCTTTATGCGGTAACCATGCTCCAGCCATCTTAGTTGCTCGAGGCTCTCGGCTTTCTCTAAAGGCGACTGTCGTATCTGGGTTATCTGCCTTAGCACTTCTCTTCTGTATGCATAAAGGCCGATGTGTTTCAGATATGGGAATTCACGGCCCCAAGCATCTCTCTCCACCCCTCTGCAATAGGGTATCACAGAGCGTGAGAAATATATAGCGTATCCGCTTATGGAGACAGCTATCTTAGGGGAATTTGGATTCTCTATGGCCTCAATGTCGTCGCCAAATGGTTTGCCAAGTGTCGCTATCTGTGTGGCATGGTCGTCAAAACAACTCATGACGGTCTTTATTTGCTGTGGATGGATGAACGGCTCGTCGCCCTGGATATTGATGACGACATCCCATGTTTGGCCTGTCTCAGCGCTCACCTTCGTCACTGCCTCCTCGACGCGGTCTGTCCCGCTCCTGTGTTCTGTTGATGTCATCACGGCTTTTCCCCCAAAAGAGACTACTGTCTCATATATACGGCTGTCATCTGTGGCTACATAGACATCATCAATCATCTTCTTTGCCTGACAGTAGACACGCTCGATGACAGTCTTACCACATAGCATGGCAAGAGGTTTGCCCGGGAATCGCGTCGATGCATAACGGGCTGGTATTATTCCGATAAATCTCATTGAATCTAAATATTAATCTTTATATTATGTACAAGAACTGGGCGCATAGCATCTAGCATATCACTGGGAAATACAACACCAAGGAAAACGAAGATACTTCTTCTTATTATTGCCTGTACGGGTTGCAAAATTACGAAAAAAAATCAGAACTGGGAATATCTGACATCAAGAAAAAAGATATGCCAATAGTGAAAAAATATAAAATTTAAGCATTCAGGAAAGAGGAATTGGCAGAAAATATCTATCTTTGTAGGACAAGAAATAGCACATAGAACGAAAAAATTGAAAAAAACCTGTGAGACACATCATATCTTTATTCATACTTTTATCATTACCCCTTCTCTCATCCGCCCAAAAAATCACTCTCGGTTCCTGCATCCTAAAGGATGGGGGACAATATCAGGGTGAGATGGTTGCAGGCAAGGCTCATGGAAAAGGCAAGGCAACATATAATAACGGCGACATGTATGAGGGAGAATACGCCAAGGGCCGCCGTCATGGGTATGGAGTATACACATTCGCAGATGGCGAGAAATACGAGGGTTCATGGTTTCAGGACCAGCAGCACGGCAAAGGCACCTACTGGTTCATGAACAACAACAAATATGTCGGGCTATGGTTCAGAGACTATCAGCAGGGACATGGTATCATGTACTATTATAATGGAGATATATACGATGGAGAATGGTACCAGGACAAGCGTCAGGGAAAGGGTAAGTACACGTTCGCGACAGGAGCTTACTACGATGGCGAATGGAAAAATGATATGAAGAACGGCTATGGGAAATATTATTGGGGCGACGGCTCATATTATGAGGGGCAATGGCTCCAGAACCAACGTTCAGGCAAAGGGACATACCGTTATGCCGATGGTGACGTATATACTGGGCAATGGGCTGAGGACATACAGAACGGCAAAGGTACATACAGGTACGCCAACAAGGATGTCTATGAGGGGACTTATCTGCAGGGCGAGCGGCATGGCATGGGAGTCTTCAGATATGCAAACGGAGACGTATACAACGGACATTTCGTGAATGGAGAGAAAGATGGACAGGGAACACTGACATGGCGCAATGGCGATTCCTATACAGGCCAATGGAAAAACGACAAATATAACGGAAATGGCGTGTTGAGGAAAAAAGACGGCAGCACATTCAGCGGATCATTCAAGAATGGAAAGATGGATGGGCAGATGATCATACACTTCTCTAACGGCACAAAATTCAAAGGTATGTACAAGAACGGACGTGCCAACGGAAAAGCAATAGAGGAGGACAAGGACGGTGTGAGATTTGAAGGAACATATCTCAACGGAGAACGTGACGGAGATTATGTACTGAAAGACCGCAACGGACAAGTGACTGAGAGGGGAACATACAGGAAAGGCATGAGGAATAAACGATAAGAAATTCCACTCATCTGGATGTCAAGGGTTGGGAGAAGCACTCGTGTCAGAACATAATAACGGAAAACGAGATTATCCCCCTGCTGCATAAATGGAAATTTCAAATATTGTTCTTCTCGATGGCCAATACCACTCCGTCCCCAGAGATACACCAAGAAGTCTTGGCGTACAAGTAGAATTTTCAAAAATAACAAAAGATATATATTAATAAAAATACATCAAACTATGATTATAGACAAATTGGAGAACCTGGGATGCTATGAGCATCTCAACCCATACTTCCCGAAAATAATGTCTTTCCTGAAAGAGAACGACCTCACCAAAATGGAGAACGGGAAGCATCTGATTGACGGCACCGACTGTTTCGTGAACATTATGGACACAAAAGGCAAGACAAGAGAAGAGGCCGTCATGGAAACCCATATCAACATGCTCGACATACAGATTCCACTCGATGCTGACGAGATATACGGATATACACCGACTGCCAGCCTACCCGACGCGCCATATAACGCAGAGAAGGATGTGACAAAATATCCTGGAGTACAGGGTGAGAGCTTTGTCGTATGCCATCCGGGAATGATGGCAATCTTCCTGCCACAAGACGGACATCAGCCATGCATCGGAACAGCAGCGAATATCCATAAGGCAGTCATAAAGGTTCGTGTATGACAATTTGCTTCACGTCATATATTGCAGTAAATATTATCCCAAACAATTAGGGTGGGGTATACATCATTTTCCCATAGGAAAGTGAATCAAAATGGATACGGAATCTTTTTCATGATATTGTCCCATTACCCCCATACGACCAGGGGCTCTGAGGACAAATCCCCCGAGCTTAGCTCACCTACCCGTAGGCTTTGAACTCACTGACCTGAGGTAATGTGATTTACCGAACACACCTGAATAAACATAGGACATTTAAACCCAGCTAATTCCATGACAGTCAAGAAAACAAATGCGACAACCTGCAAGCAAAAGCAGGCAAAGGCGAAAGCGCCAAAAAAGCCAGCTACACCAAAGCATATAGGCCTTGTCAAGAACGACAGATGGCTTGAGCCATACGAGGATGCTATACGAGGACGTCATGACCATGCCGTGTGGATGATCGACGAGCTGACAGCAAGAGGGAAGAAAACACTCTCAGAATTTGCCTCCGGACACCTATATTTTGGACTCCACCGCACAGCAAGAGGCGGATGGGTCTTCCGCGAGTGGGCTCCCAATGCCACAGAAATATACCTTATAGGCGACTTCAATAACTGGAAAGAGGACGAGCGGTATGCACTCAAGCGCATATCTGACAGCGGGAACTGGGAACTGAAGTTGCCAAAAACTGCCCTCCGCCATGGAGACCTGTACAAGATGAAAGTGAAATGGACAGGAGGTGAGGGTGAGCGTATACCAGCTTATGCGCGCCGCGTAATACAGGACGAGGTCACAAAAATCTTCTCTGCCCAAGTATGGGCTCCAGCCGAAGAGTACGCATGGAAGAAGAAAACTTTCCGCCCACAGAAAAATCCGCTGTTCATCTACGAGTGCCATATCGGTATGGCACAGGACGCTGAGCGTGTGGGCACATACACCGAATTCAAGGACAATATCCTCCCGCGCATCGTCAAAGACGGATATAACTGCATACAGGTGATGGCTATACAGGAGCATCCTTATTACGGCTCGTTCGGCTACCATGTATCAAACTTTTTCGCCCCATCATCACGTTTCGGCACTCCAGAAGAGTTGAAGGCTCTCATTGACGCTGCACACGAGCAGGGTGTAGCTGTGATTATGGACCTTGTCCACTCTCATGCTGTAAAGAATGAGATAGAGGGCCTTGGGAATCTTGCCGGCGACCCTAACCAGTATTTCTATCCCGGCGCACGACGTGAGCACAACCAATGGGACTCACTTTGCTTTGACTATGGCAAAGGCGACGTCATGCACTTCCTGCTCTCCAACTGCCGCTATTGGCTTGAGGAGTTCAAGTTCGACGGATTCCGGTTCGACGGTGTCACATCGATGCTATATTATAACCATGGCCTCGGACAGGATTTCGGCGGATATGGTGACTATTTCAACGGTGCGCAGGATGATAACGCCATTTGCTATCTAGCTCTCGCCAACAAACTTATCCATGAGGTGAACAAGAACGCCATAACCATTGCAGAGGAAATGTCGGGCATGCCGGGACTCGCAGCAAGATTCGAGGATGGAGGACTGGGATTTGACTATCGTCTCGCAATGGGTATCCCTGACTATTGGATAAAGATGATCAAGGAGAAGAGAGATGAGGACTGGGGAGTCTTTGATATCTTCTGGAAAATGACAGACAGACGTAAGGACGAGAAAACAATATCATACGTCGAATCGCACGACCAGGCGCTTGTAGGAGACAAAACCGTCATCTTCCGTCTAATAGATGCCGATATGTACTGGCATTTCAAGAAAGGCGACGAGAACGATGTTGCCCACCGTGGCATAGCGCTACACAAGATGATACGCCTTGTGACATGTGCCACAATCAACGGCGGATACCTGAACTTCATGGGTAACGAGTTCGGACACCCAGAATGGATAGACTTCCCACGCGAAGGCAACGGGTGGAGCCATAAATACGCACGCCGACAGTGGAACCTTGTCGACAACCATGAACTGTGCTACCACTATCTTGGAGATTTTGACAAGGACATGCTTTCTGTCCTCAAGTCAGTCAAGGCATTCAACAACACTCCAGTACAGGAGATATGGCATAACGACAGCGACCAGGTGCTGTGTTTCTCTCGTGGAGAACTGATATTCGTATTCAACTTCAACCCAACACGCTCATTCACAGACTACGGATTCCTCGTCCCTACAGGATCATACTCTGTCGTCCTTGACTCAGACAATCCTGCTTATGGAGGCAACGGACTGAACGATGACACAATAACCCATCTGACAAACTACGATGGAGCATACGTCGGAGAGCGTAAGGAATGGCTGAAACTTTATCTCCCCGCACGCACAGCACTCGTACTGAAGAAGAACTGACCGTCTTTCTCTCCACCTGACATGCAGGGACCACAGAAAAAGCAAATAAACAATATGTGAATAGAGGGGACAAGGCATCAACAGAGTATACTCATGACGATGCCTTGTCCCTCATGTGTTTACATCACAATGCTCCATAATCCCTGTCCGAACGTTAATCTGGAGATTCAACCGTCTACCCATAGCCTCAATCCCCGAGCTTCGCTCGCCCTCCAAGTACCCTTCGTCTGCTACATGAATAGATTCCTCCCCCTCTCTCCTTGCCTCCGGCTTTGTTTTGCTGGCTGCAAGGCAATATGAGCATACCACGCCCCCGGTCATCCCCAATCTGCGACATTCTCCCCCACCCATTTGAACCACCTCTTCATGGTGAACACCCCTATCCATATATACGAAACGCCATAAAACAATAAACTCACCATATGCGCAAGAAACAGAATACGACACCACTTCCTGTCATGCTTGTCTGTGCAGCTGTCTTTTATATCTTCACATTCCTCCTTATATATACATACCAGACAGCTACCCTGACTTTCGCCCAGCATGTGCTTTCTGGTGGAGTGACATTCTACCACCCTTTTGTCAGCACGTTGATCATCTGTGTCATGTGCTGCATAATACAGCAGCTGATGCATCACGCCACATCACTACGCCCTGAGCTCCATGTTATCACCTATGCCCCATCGTTCCTTGTCCTTGCCGTTATGACAGCCATCAACCAGGACACCTCTGGAGGCATCACAATGCGCTCATGGGTCGGCTGGCTTCCATTCGCCGTCATAATAATACTATTCCTCATAATAAAAGTTCAAGGCAGTCTGATCACACCACCACAGCAGAAGACAGGATTTGCGACATCACGCACACTGAGCACAAACATCATCATCATGACTCTCATGATGGTGCTCACAGCCAATGCCGCCAATGGCGACGAACTACTCCACCGACGGGTGAGAGCAGAGCGTATGATGCTCCACAGCAAGTATAACGACGTTGTGGTGGCAGAGCGCTCTAACTCTCTATACAATACATTCCCGTCTGATTTCCCAGAGGGCGAGGTGCCATATCTTTCAACAGACACTACTCTGACTTTAATGCGGTTCATAGCCCTCGACAAAAGGCATCTGCTTGCAGACAGCCTGTTCACACAGCCCGTGGCAGCTTCTTCCGCCTCTCTCTTGAAGATGCAGGGTGTCCACCCTCTACTCTTCAAACAGAGTTTCCTGCGTCGTTCCAAATCATCAGACTATATCCTCTGCTCCATGCTCGCCGACTGTGACCTTGATGCTTTCGCCAGGAAATTCAGCACCTTATACCCCGACTCCATACCGTACGACTCCATACCACGCCACTACCGTGAGGCCGTCGTCATATACTGCCATACACGCTCAAACCCCATCATACAGCAGCGCGACTCGGTCATAGAGGCTGACTACCGCGACATGCGCAGTATGATACGCTCCACACCTGACAAGGCAAAGCGTAAGCACACATTATGGACATACTACCGTAACACATACTGGTATTACTATCTCTCTCATCAAGAGGAACATTTTCGGTAAGCCATAAGACCAAAGAGAGCTTGCTCACTTTGGCTTGGCGAGAATTTTCGTTCAAGCGAGAGCAGAACATTAAGCTTGCATAATTGTTATGCCGAGTGCAGACGAAAATCATCATCGATAAAACGTCTGTATTTATACGAACATTTTCGGTAAGCCATAAGACCAAAGAGAGCTTGCTCACTTTGGCTTGGCGAGAAAACGTCTGTTTTTATACGAAGTATGACACGCACTCCTCTTCCACGACACACATCCCCCACCCCACTCCACTAAACTTCATCTGCAAGAACAAAAACCCTAACAACACCACTATGAGAAAGACAATAATCATCCTGCTCGTCATGTTATCCTCTATGATACATGCCGAGAACTACCCCTATCGCTCTGACTTTCTATGGGTCACTGTCCCTGACCATGCTGACTGGCTATACCGCTGCGGAGAGTCGGCCACAATAGACATACAGCTGTACAAATACGGCATACCACGCGATGCCTCCATATCATGGACTCTTGCCGACGATATGCTGCCACCTGACCGCAAGGGGACTCTGACCATGCGCAACGGCAGGGCGAAGCTCAATATCGGCACAAGCAAGAAACCAGGTTTCAGAGATCTCGTCTTGACAACTACAATAGACGGCACAGTAACAACACACCATGTTAAAGTGGGATTCTCTGTCGACAAGATACGTCCGTACACTGAGGAACCAGCAGATTTCATGCAGTTCTGGGCAGATAACCAAGAGACAGCCAACAGAGATGTGGAGTTCACGGTCGAGACAGCGCCAGAGTTCTCCACAGACAGAATCCAGTGTCAGCTACTGAAGATAAAGACTGACAAGACACACTATGTCTATGCCTATCTCACTTACCCACGTGACGCCAAGCCCGCATCATGCCCCGCAGTCATCTGCCCCCCAGGAGCTGGTATAAAGACCATTAAGGAGCCACTGCGCCACAGATACTACGCAGAGAACGGTTTCATGCGTATAGAGATGGAGATACATGGCCTTGACCCACGTACACCCGAGACAACATTCAAGGAGATACAGAGCGCTTTCGCCGCACGCGGCAACAACTATCTTGAGAATGGCCTTGACAACCGCGACAACTATTATATGCGCCATGTCTATCTCGCCCTCCGCTCTGTAGCGCGCTATGCCATGTCCAACCCTCTTTGGGATGGCCGCAACCTCATCTTCCAGGGCGGGTCACAGGGTGGAGCTCTCGCCCTCATCGGCGCTGCCCTCGTCCCAGAGACGACAGCAGCCATCGCCAACCACCCCGCTCTCTCTGACATGGCAGCATACAGCATGGAAGGGCGCACAGGAGGATACCCCCACTTCAACCGTACAGCGGGCATGATGACACCAGAGAAACTAAAAGTCATGGCATACTATGATGTCGTCAACTTCTCACGCCATATTTCGTGCCCAACACTCATAACATGGGGATATAACGACAACACATGTCCGCCGACAACATCCTATGCCGTCTTCAACACCCTGTCATGTCCTAAGGAGGCCCTGCTGACACCTATCAATGAGCACTGGACGTCAGATGCCACAGAGCGGTATCTTATGGAATGGATAAAACAACACCTGAAATGATATAAGACTTGGAAAAGAGAAAACCCTCATGAGGTCATGGGGTAGCAAATGATAGAAACAATCTACCAAACCTCTAGAAAACATAATTACCCATAATATACATCACAGCGGCTGCCCACTCATAAATGAGCGGACAGCCGCTGTGATGCTTTTGTTATACTCCAAACGGCAAAAGATATTTGTCCTCTAGCCAAACTAACTACCGGTGAGGCGATGGGCGACGCATTTCTATCGCTCACGTCTCTATTAGGATGACGCGGGTAAAACGGAGGTGCGGCCTATGCTGGAACGGGGAAGAGGACAGCAGAAAGGACAATAGGGCTGTATCGTCACTTCAGGACATAGAGAGCGCGCCTGAGCGACTTGTCGCTGCTGTCAGGACCTATCATGATGTCAAACTCACCGGGCTCTGTCACACGGTTTCCCTCAGAGTCGTAGAAGGAGAGCATATCGGGAGTGATAGTGAAGGATACCTGGCGGCTCTCTCCTGGTTTGAGCGTTATGCGCTGGAATCCCTTCAGCTCCTTGACGGGGCGTGCTATCGAGGCCATACGGTCATGGATGTAGAGCTGCACAACTTCTGCAGCCTCACGCCTGCCGGTGTTAGTGACTGTCAGCGTGGCCTTGTCTCCAACAATGTTTATGTCTGTATAGGAGAATGTGGTGTATGTCAGTCCATAGCCGAATGGATACAGGGGGTCATTACGGACATCAAGATAGTTGCTGCAAAATTTCTTGTACTCCTTCTCACCCTCAGCGACAGGACGCCCTGTGTTGAGATGATTGTAGTAGAGCGGAATCTGCCCCTCATGCCTTGGCATAGTCATCACAAGACGTCCCGATGGGCTCTTGTCGCCAAAGAGGACATCGGCAATGGCGTCGCCGAGCTCAGACCCTCCGAACCATACATTCATGATGGCGGGGACATGGGCTGCCTCCCATGCCATGACCGTGGGGCGTCCGGAGAAATTGAGGAGGACAACGGGCTTGCCCGTCGCTACGAGGTCTTGCAACAGTGACATCTGGACATCGGGGAGGGAGATGCTGGCACGGCTTGAACTCTCTCCACTCATCTCGGCCATCTCACCCATAGCGCAGACTATGACATCCGCCTCGCGTGCTATCTCGAGCGCTCTCTCCCGTTCCTTTGCGTCATCGACGCGTGGTATAGGCCGCCCGAATGTCGAGGCTTTCTGTAGAGCCTCGTCGCTACAGATGTTGCAGCCTTGTGAGTATAGAAGGGTGGCCTTGGAGCCTATGGAGCGTGAGAGTGACTCTCGTAGTGTTGAGTAGAGCTCTGGATTGTCGCCTGTCGACCAGCATCCGACAAGATTGTTACGTGTGTCGGCAAGAGGGCCTATAAGGGCTATGACGCCTTTTTTCTGCAGCGGAAGGATGTCACCCTCGTTCTTGAGCAAGACAAATGTCTCTGCTGCCATATCGCGTGCAGCACGGCGGTGTGCGTCGTTGTAGATATCTGTTTTCAGACGCTTTGGGTCGCAGAAGCGGTAAGGGTCGGCGAAGAGTCCCAAGGTGTACTTAGCCTCAAGGACACGGCGGCATGCCTTATCTATATCAGCCTCAAGGATGCGTCCCTTGCGCAGGAGACTCTCGAGATTCTTCACAAACGCCTCCGAGCACATGTCCATGTCTGTGCCGGCCTTCAGCGCGAGAGCCGATGTTGTGGCCTGGTCGCCGATACCATGGACGACAGCTTCATTTATGGAGCCGTAGTCTGTGACAACGAAACCATCATATTTCCACTCATCACGCAGCAGATGTGTGAGGAGCCAGTGGTTACATGTGGCCGGTATGCCGTCGACAACATTGAACGATGACATGAAAGAGCCTGCTCCCGCTGCAGCTGCAGTCTTATACGGTTCGAGATACTGGTTGAACATGCGCAGGCGGCTCATATCGACAGTGTTATAGTCACGCCCTGCCTCTGCAGCCCCATAGAGGGCGAAATGCTTCACACAGGCCATGACATTCTCCTTGGAGTAGTCGCCCTGATATCCTTCTACCATAGCCTCGGCTATCCGGCTTCCGAGCCATGGGTCTTCTCCTGAGCCCTCGGCAACACGTCCCCAGCGTGGGTCGATGGTGATATCGACCATGGGGCTGTATGTCCATGCTATGCCTTGTGCTGACGCCTCACGTGCGGCTATGCGTGCTCCCTCTCTGATGGCATCAAGATTCCAAGAGCAGGCTTGCGCGAGAGGTATCGGGAAGACTGTAACATTGCCATGTATGACATCCTGCCCGACAAGGACAGGTATGCCAAGGCGGCTCTTCTCTATGGCGATGCGCTGCAAGGCGCGTATCTTGTCCTGTCCCTTGACATTGAGAACAGCTCCAAGCTGCCCCTCTGCGGCAAGCTGTGCCAATGGGCTGTTCATGACAGCTCCTGTTGTTATATCTCCGCCAGGAAGGAGATTTAGCTGGCCTATCTTCTCATGAAGGGTCATGCGTGACATGAGATTGTCAATGAACTTGTCCTTGTCTGTTTGAGCAAAGGACAAAACACATGTAAGGAATAATGTAAGGGATAATGCAATGCGTCTCATTGGGCAGTTTGTCTTTCTCGTTATTTTATTCATATTAGGTATATCGTTAGTTTTTTGTTTACGGTATTATCCAGCACTGTATCACAGAAGCGAAGCGATGGTGGGCAATTAACATATCGAGAGGATCCTCATTCCATGGCAGATATGTATGCAAAGATATCTATATTTCCTTAAACACAGCTGAAGAATCCACGAGAAAGTATATGGCAAGACCAACATAATACCATAATTAGCCAAGAAAGTGTGATGATGAGTACGATACATAATACCTTGCTAATTGACTGGATGACATTTTCTCATCTCTCGCGGAGAGTGCCCTTACTTGATAAAGATGTCCGAATTTGATTGAACACCTACGCCAGGCTACGTCCATGATGGGTGTGTACTTGATGTGTGCCACCGTATGTGGGCGGGTATACGAGGGATAAGCAGAGATTGTGGCTGATAGAGCTTACTGCGCATCGAGGAGCAGACTGACAAGCATCTCGTCGGTCATGTTATGGATGACATCGGCTGCATGATGTGAGCTCAGGACACGTGATATGGACTCACGTGTCATCTCGCAGCCTCTCAGCTGGGCAATAATCCCGCCTCCTATATCTCCCACGAGGAAAAAGTCGCCCTTGATGTCAATATCCTTTATGATATTATTCTTTAGCTCCATCCTCACCTCAAAGTCTCCGACACCCTCATAACGGCGACGGCGTATGAGTGTGTATTTGGGGTTGTTGCCGTAGATGAACTCTGGGGTCAGATACTCTTCTGTTATCTTCTCTATGTCTCTCACGTCAGCCTCGGTGAGTGATATCGTGTCATCACATATATTACGGCGCGCGAAACTCTTGAACTCGTCGATTGTCATCGTGGTATAGTCCTTCAGCAGCGCTATATGCTGACGCACGCTGCTGACGCCCTTGCTGACAAGTTTAGCGTCGCTTGGTGTTATGCTACCCACCATATTCTCCATATTCGTATCGTAGAGCATGGTGCCATGGACAATGCTGCGACCAGGGACATGGTAGAAGGCATTGCCTGACACTTTCCGCCCCCCGATGATGATATCATTGCGTCCTGTTGTCGATGCGTCGACACCCATGCGGCGCAACATATCGGTTACCATCATGATATAGCGGTTGAATGTGTAGCAGACTTGCTCGTTGCGTGTGATGTAGCTGAACATGATATTGCTCTTGTCTGCATAGACGCATCCGCCTCCACTCTTGCGGCGGTATGTCTGGATATTATGGGCTCTACAGTATTCGAGATTCACCTCGTTCTCTATAAGCTGGTTCCGGCCGAATATGACGGTGGGCTCGACCTGCCACATGAAGAAGCAGTCTTCCTCGTCAATGTTGTAGGCGACATACTCCTCCATGGCGAGGTAGAAGGGGAGTATGCGGGTCTTGTCATCGGGCAGCGCGATGTATTTCATATATAATATAATGTATTAGGTGTGTATTATAAAGGTAAAGCAGATGCCGTCCGTCGGGACGATGGCAGACATATCTGCCATATATCATCTGAGGTGGCTGTCAGTCATCCGTCATCAAAGACATGAAGATGGATCTCAGGGCACCATTCATATCGTCAGATGTGAAGCGGAAGGGGAATGTCAGCTTCAGGCCTATCTGCAGGTTATGGTGATTGAGATTGCCATGGACAACATCCGGCGTGCGGTCATTGACTGAATATGAGATGTCATACTTGTTATTGAATCCGACATTGTATGAGTATTCGGCATATAAGGCTAATGACGAGAGGAGATATATGTCGAGGCCTACGGATGGTGTCAAAGCGATGCGGGGCGAGCTGATATCAGCCCTGAACGTTGTCTTGTGTCCCATCCCTATCTCTGCGCCCTCGCTCGAGTTATCCTCTGAGAGGAGGACATTCATACCGAGACCAAGGTGCGGCTGTACAATCCACCTCTCTGGCGCCGGATACCATCTGCCTCCGAGGTTGATGGTTGTCTGCTCGGCTGTTATGAGCTGTGAGCCGAGATAGAGCGTCTCGGCCTGCAGACCTGCCCTGACCGAGAAGTGTGTCTGTTGGAACAAAAAATATTCAAAGCCGAGATATTTAGCCAGTCCTGACTCCGTTCCTGATTGGCCGGACAGTGTAGTTTTGTCTTTTATGAACGTGGGGCCCAAGCTGAGCTCTATCGCCCATTTACGCTCCTCATTCTGCGCGACTGTCGCTGACGGGCTGGCGAGCAGCAAAATAAGCAGCAATGCTGGTGAAGCAAAGAAACTGCGTATCATTATCCTTAATCGATGTTTATGTTGTTTGTCTGAATTGTGAGGTCTTCCTTACCCCTCGGCTCCCTGTGGTGTCCCCACATGGGGAGCCGTTCCTCTCTCTGTAGCCTCGTTTATGCTTATGGTCTTGGATATATGTTAGAGAGCGGGGTCACGTCCGCTGCTTGGATGGTGGAGAGCCTGTGACAGAACGGAAAACGCGGCAGAACACTGACTGTGACGTAAAGCCCAGTGCGTAGGCTATCTCCTGCATGGTCAGGCGCGATGTGGCTATCATCACCTTCGCCTCGTTCACGACATACTCGTCGATAATGTGCTTGGGGCTCTTTCCTACTGTCAGCGATGTCGACTGTGAGAGATAACGGGCAGATATGGAGAGCTGGCGGGCATACCATGCCACACTGTGCTGCTCACGGTAATTCTGCGCTATTAGGTTGAGGAAAGCGTTGTATATATCGGCTGGTCTGCTCTGCCTCTCCTGCCCTCTTACAGCATACACTACCTGTGTGTGGATGAAATCGTGAGCCCGCGCTACAGCGGGGCGCAGGTCGTCTCCCTGTCCGATACATGTCGCTATTGCAGCCGACAGAGCTCCCCCTACCCCATGCTGCTGCCATCCCGCAGCGTTATGCGACGAGAAGAATGTGTAGCCGTCAGCATCGACGAGAACTGCCGTCAGACAGCCATCGACTATGTGCCCCTCGCGTAGCATTACAGCGCCGGCGCCGAGATCCATCAGGCGCCTTCCGGCCGTGAGCATGTCCTCGTCGGTCAAGATATCCATGCCGAGCATCCTCTCCGCCTCGCTACACCTCATGACCAGGAGTCTCGCCTCTGGTATGAGCCAGCGCATTATGGCATGCACTGTATCATCGTCGGCAATGCTCTCGCCGGATGACGTCAGCAGCCCTGGTGTGAGCACTATGTTCCTCATCCCGACAACCATATCCCTCAGGCTGCGAATCATCTCCGCACCCCTTACCATGCCTATCTTCACAGCGGCGGGCCTCTCGGTGCTGACAGCCGACAGGAGTTGTCCGGCCACTACATCGTGAGGCAGGACATGGATGTGCTGCCTGCCTGCGGTGTCTCTCACAGTCACACAGCTCATGACGCTGAGTGCGTAAGCCCCTAACGATGTGATAGTCCTTATATCCGCCTGCACGCCTGCCCTTCCGCTGGCGTCTGAGCCGTTGACACTCAATATCGGGACAATATTCTTCATGGTTGCAAAGGTACTCATTTTTTTATGATGACATATCTTTTAGGTGGAGAATAATTCACTTTTTTGCCAATACTGTCCAGCAATCTGTCTTAACACCCTCGTAATTGTAGGATTTCTGCTACACCAACCCTCATCATCTGGAGGGCCAATATCAGCCACCGTTCTCTGCAGCTCGGCTGAAGAGCTACACCTACCTTCATTTTTTTATTACCTGACAATGATGACTCGAGACATTAGCTTTATATACAATAGAGACAAAATATCATTCTATAATTACTGAGTCTTTATAGATTGATTACTGTGTCTTTATATTATAATTACTGAGTCTTTACTCTTTGATTACTGAGTCAATTGACTATTCACCTGAATCTCTGAGGTCTCTATGTATACCTTAATATAAAAATATATAGAATAGAGAATGGCGGCGAGGGTATAGATGGTGGAAAAAACATCTCCTCACATTGTCTGACAGACAAGAACAAGCAGACGGGTAAGAGGACAACCTCGTATGCCGTGACATAATCAATGGAGGAGAGAAGAGCAATAATATATGACAAACAAATGTGTATTTTTGTTAAATGGGGGGGGTATTGTGTTAATTTGTTAAAATCAGGTCGATGTTGTCAATATTATGTTATTTATATTTAATATATTTGTCAAATAAAAGATTTACAATTGACAAGTGTACACTTTTTCACCAATCTCTCACACACGAAAACAAGGCGTAAACAAGATTCCTTTACAATATGACACAAATAAAGGGGAAGTGACTACGCATAAAAAAAACATCAAGGCACACACACAACTGCAAGTATCGGGATGAACGATGGATAAATTCCCCCGGGGCAATGTAACTGCATAAGAAGCAAAGAATCCAGAAAAGATATTATTATCACATATACCAACTAATAAAAACCAGATCCTTATGAAGAAAGTACTGACAACAATGCTATTGTGTCTCATGGTGACCGTAACGGCATGGGCGCAAACAAAGGCGACTGGTCTTGTCACCAGCAGTGAAGATGGTCTGCCAGTAGTAGGTGCATCAATAAAGGTTCTCGGAACAAAGGCCGGAACTATCACAGATGCCAACGGAAGATACAGTGTTGAGATCTCTGATGAGAAATCAAAGCTGGAGATTTCTTACATCGGTATGCTTTCAAAGATAATACAGGCAGGCAAGAACGTCCACACAGCCCTTGAGGTTGACGCTGCAGGCCTTGACGAGGTCGTTGTCGTGGCCTACGGCACACAGAAGAGGACATCGCTCACAGGAGCAATACAATCGGTGAAGAGCGAGGATATCGCCCTCAGGCCGACATCGAGCGCGGCAAGCGCTCTCGAAGGTACCGTAGCCGGTGTGCAGGTGAACTCGACATATGGAGCGCCTGGCTCTGACCCCGACATCCGCATACGCGGTATTGGAACTGTCAACGGGTCATCATCCCCGCTCTATGTGCTTGACGGTGTGCCTTTCGGCGGGAATGTCTCAGACATCAACCCTGCCGACATCGAGTCAATCTCTGTGCTGAAAGATGCTGCGTCGGCAGCGCTTTACGGTAACCGTGCATCAAACGGCGTAATCCTCATTAACACGAAGAAAGGCAAGATGGGCAAGCTCAATGTGTCGCTCGACATCAAGCAGGGCTCATATAACAAGGGTATACCTGAGTATGACCGTGCTGACGCAAGACAGTGGATGGAGCTTGAATGGCAGAACCTGCGCAACTCACGCATGTCCACAAACGGTGAGGATGCCGCAACATCGGCCGCATACGCATCAGCGAATGTCGTGAACGATATGACATACCTGAACATATTCAACAAGCCTGACGACCAGCTCTTCACCTCTGACGGACGGATGGTCTCTGACGCACAGATACTCTCAGGATACCTTGATGACCTCGACTGGTACGACCAGGCTGTCAGAAGCGGATACCGACAGGAGTACAACATTAACGCCAACGGTGCAAACGACAAGGCTGACTACCGCTTCTCTGTGGGCTACCTCAATGAGAACGGCTACCTCAAGGACTCTGGCTTTGAGCGTCTCGCCGGCAGCATGGCTGTCAATGTCCAGCCTGTGTCATGGTTCAAGACAGGACTGCAGATGAACGGAAGCCACCAGAACTTCAACAACACGAATGGCAGCTCTGACGCAAGTTACACCAATGTCTTCATGTACTGCCGCAATATCGCCCCTATCTATCCTGTCCATCTCCACGATGTCAATACAGGAGAGTACATACTTGACAGCTTCGGCAACAAGCAGTATGACCCGGGCTCGTACGAGGACGCTGAAGGCAATATCATCCCTACCCGCAACCAGTATGTCGACCGCCATGTGATGTGGGAGAACGAGCTCAACTATGACCGCACTGTGCGCAACACCCTCAATGCCACAGCATACGCCACATTCACCCTCCCCTATGGGTTCTCGGCTACTGTCAAGGCCAATATCAACACGCGCAACTCACGCAACCACACATACAACAGTGCCGTCATCGGCGACGGCAAAGGCTCTGATGGCCGCGCCAGGCGTGAGGAGTACAGCTACAAGAACTACACATTCCAGCAGCAGCTTGAGTGGGCACACGACTATGGCAAGCACTCTGTCGACGCTCTCGTAGGCCACGAGAACTACTCATACGAGTACAATTATCTCTACGGCTACAAGACCAGTGAGATTGTGGCAGGATGGGGCAACTTCACAAACTTCACAAGCATAACATCGCTTGACGGGTCAGACGCCAAGTACCGCACAGAGTCATACCTCGGCCGTGTGCGCTACGCATACGATGACCGCTACAACGTGGAGGCCAGCTTCCGCCGTGACGGCTCGTCACGATTCGCCAAAGACGCGCGATGGGGCAACTTCTGGTCACTGGGTGCCAACTGGATCATATCAAAGGAGAGCTTCATGCAGGAGTACAAGTGGGTGAACTATCTCAAGCTGCGTGCAGACTATGGTGAGGTGGGCAATGATGCCGGAGCAGGCTACTATGCCTCAAAGGCCCTCTATACTGTAGAGCAGAACTCAAATCAGGGAGCATTCTATCTTACCCAGTTCCCCAACACGAACCTCAAGTGGGAGACAGGCCAGTCATGGGGCATAGGCATAGACGCACGCCTCTTCAACCGCTGGAACCTCAGCCTTGAGTATTTCGACAAGCGCAACAAGGACCTCCTCTTTGATGTCTATCTCCCTATCTCCTCCGGTGCCACATCGTCATCTTCCGCAGAGTCTGTCGTAACACAGAATCTCGGCACGATATCAAACCGCGGCTTTGAAATCTCAACAGATGTCGATGTCTACAAGAACAAAGACCTGAAGATAAACATCGGAGCCAACCTGACATACCTAAAGAACAAGATTGTCACTCTCCCAGAGCAGAACAAGGACGGCATCGTCGACGGCACGAAATACATCGTCGAGGGCAAGTCACGCTACGAGTTCTTCGTCTACACGTTCGAGGGTGTTGACTCAAAGAACGGTTATTCTCTCTACAAGTTCAACGATGGCGACGCACAGGGCAAGAGCTACCGCTTCACACTTGACGGTGTGCAGTATGGCAACTGGGAGCAGAAGCTGAACGAGGCGACAGGCGAGATGGAATATGTCGCGACAGAGATAACAGGTGACAACCTCAATAACATCACCATCATCGACGGTGTCCCATACTCATACACGACAAACTATGCCAAGAAAGAATTCCATGGCAGCTCCATACCTCCAGTATACGGAAGCTTCAATATCGGAGTGACATGGAAGCAGCTGTCATTCGGCGCACTCTTCACATACCAGCTGGGAGGCAAGGTCATCGACTACAACTACCAGTCGCTCATGACAGCTGGCTCTTCCCCAAGCTCGTTCCATGCTGACGCTCTCAACTCATGGACAGCAGAGGACGCCACAGCCGAGAGCGCGATATGGACGGGCGACATACCTGTGCTGAACTACAACCTCAGCTCACAGGTCAACACGACATCATCCCGCTGGCTCACATCGGCAAGCTATATCTGCCTGAAGAACCTGAACATCGCCTACGAGCTGCCGAAGCGTTGGGTAAGCAAACTTGAGCTTCAGGGCGTGGGAATCAGCCTCACATGCGAGAACCTCTTCACAAAGACAGCACGTAAGGGCATGAACCCACAACAGACATTCAACGGAACACAGTACAACTACCTTGTGACACCACGCGTGTTCTCTTTCGGACTGAACGTGAGATTCTGACATCGTTCAGCCATCCCCATCTGCCCCCACGCAGGGCTCTCACCCCAAAAGCAGATTTTGAGGGGCAGCAAACCACAATACATCATATAAAAACAGAACACAATGAACAAGTACATATATATCATAGCAGCCGCAGCGACATTGGGACTCGCCTCATGCAGCAGCGACTATCTTGAGACCATACCCAACGCCTCCGTCTCAAAAGACGCCGCCTTCTCGACTACAGAGAACTGTGCCATGGCTGTCAACGGCATAGCGAAGATGATGACGACACAGTATCTCAGCACCCAGGGCATGAACGGCGAGGGGACAATAAAGAACTGGTGTAACAACTTCACTGGCAATGACACACAGAAGTGTAACCAGACAGGATGGGCCTCGTTATGGAACAATCTCGCTACATACAAGCAGAGCGAGACGACATCATACAACTACTACATCTGGTACTACTACTACAAACTCATTGGCAACGCCAACCAGATTATAGACAATGTGGACAACGCCACCGGCGATGAGAAACAGAAAGAGTACATCAAGGCCCAGGCCCTCGTCTACAGAGCATACAGCTACTACCAGCTGACGACAATGTACTGCAGACGCTGGTGTGACTCCAACAATGGCCAGACATCCGGTGTCGTGCTACGCATCAAGGCGACAGACGCAGGCGAGCCACAAGACATGCCACTCTCTACCCTCGCCGAGGTCTACCAGCAGATATATGCCGACCTTGACCAGGCCATAGCTCTCTTCCAGTCGAGCGGCATCAACCGCAGCTCTGACGAGTTCTATCTCCCTAACCTCAACGTGGCTTACGCCGTCAAGGCACGCGCAGCCCTATACCGCGAGGACTGGCAGACAGCTGCCGACAACGCGAAGAAGGCACGCGACGGATACAGCCTCATGTCCGTCTCAGAATACTTCGCAGGACATAATGCCCAGAACAGCGAATGGATATGGGGAGTCTACGAGGCTGAGGACCAGACGCTCTACTACTACAGCTACTTCGCCTACATCGGCTCCAACTCGTCGGCAAGCGCATGCCGCAGCTACCCTGTAGCCATCTCGAAGGAGCTCATAGACCAGATTCCAGCCACCGACGTCCGCCGCGACCTCTTCCTCGTGCCGCAGAGCGACAAAGAGTTCAAGGAGATGGCCACCTCTGGACGCACCACAAAGGGAACAATGTTCACACGTGGCAAAAACTCAGGATACGTATACGGCACATCGTACATCTTCGGTTACATGCAGTTCAAGCTCCGCGCAGCCTTCATGCCTGGAGGCGGCTCGTTCAGCCTCTTCCGCGCGTCAGAGATGTACTATATCGAGGCAGAGGCCGACTGCCACCTCGGACGCGACGCTGACGCACAACAGCTGCTCTATGATGTGACAAAACGCTTCGACCCTGAGTACACCAAGAGCCAGAAGACAGGAGCCGACCTCCTTGAGGAGGTTAAGCTCTACCGCAGGTTCGACCTCTTCGGAGAGGGATTCGACTGGACAGACTGCAAACGGTGGAAGAAGGACATAAACCGCAAGAAGCTCGACACATCAAAGGGCCTCGCCAGCCCAGGAAACTTCCACTCGACATTCGCCATAACCATCTCGGCTGAGGACTATAACCGCTGGCAGTGGATAATACCGAAGAAAGAGACTGACTATAACAGCCTTCTGAAAGAATAAACGGCTATCCGAAAGAACAAACGGCCATCTGAGAGAATAAACAGCTTTCTGAGAGAATAACCTCTCTCTACCCCAGCCCAGCTGGCAACACACAATAAACATCACAGCGGGACACTATGCCATGAGCAGCATCAGTGTCCCGCTGTTTTTCTTGATATTACTGTCAGGTAAAACATCCGGATGAGAAACGACAGGTTTGCCGGACAGCCGATATGGCAAAAGAAGGTGCTGCTGTAACCAGGAAGGCATAATTGATTCAGAAGAGCCTTTCAGGTTTGACTTATCTGAGGGAGGGCTTTGCTCTCGCCTTCTTCCTTCGCACCTCAGCAATATTCAAGCAAACTTGATATTACTCTCGGCTTGGCGTCGGTAGACTTTGTCTTCCCCTGTCGCGATTAACAATGTTGAACATCGGCTGCACTCGGAATAGTCAAAGGCAGGCTTGCCCTCTCCTCTAGTTTGCACGATATTTCGGCATAGTCCAGACGGTCCGCGCCAATTCGAGGTTGTGGACAAAGTGCTGTTCTATGTGAATCGTATTCTGTATAGCAGACAAAAATGATTGGAGAGGCATGCTTATTTTCCAGAGGGGGCTGGTTAAAAATAAAGACCACGATGTCACAGGCTTGGGACATTTTTCCCGACAGTAGTAGAAAAAAGGGAGGATGGCTAAGAGAGAGAGGTAGAAAAGAGATTGGGGCTCCAAGCACCTCGTGGATAAAGAGAGAAAAGGGAATCCGGGCTGGCTCCTGACCACAATAGTATGACAGGAACGAGCCCGGACATCAAGGCTGACGACACGCTGCGCACAGGAGAGAGAGCAGCGTATCGACAGCGGGAGAGAGAGGAGATGTCTTATCGGAGGATGTAAACGGCGAATGTCTTAGCAGGTATCTCTGTGTCAAGAACTGAGCCTGAGACTCTGATTGTCTTCTCAACGGGACGTATCTTATCTGGCTCAGAGAGAGAGTTCTCTGCTATGGGGTTATCGCTGGTGAGAGAGAGCACCTTGCCCGATGTGAGTTTCTTTATGCCTTTAAGGTTAAGCCTAATGGGCTGTGGAGTGTCGCCGGTGTTTGCTATCTTCACATATATCTCGCCTGTCGGACGGTTGATGACAGCCGAGGCAGAGAGTCCGTTCTGGTCAGAATCGCCCGCTACAGGCTTCTTGTTCATGGTGAGGGGCAGGACATTTGTACCCTTATAATGAGCGTAGAGATACTGTACCCAGTAAGAGCATGTACGGAAAGAGCCGAGATTGTCAAACCATATCATATCCGGACGCCACTGCCAACCCTTCACATGAGCGAAGAGCGGGGCGTATGTGGCCATGTGTACGATGTCGGCATTGCGCTCATAGCCTGTCATGAAAGCTGCCTCAAGGAGGGCGGCGTTAAAGTGGTTCCACTTCTTCCCCTTTCCGTGGCAGGCATATTCGCCGGCGAAAATCTTAGGTCCCTTGCGGTCATAGCGGTCATAGCGGTGACGGTTGATGGAGTCGGTGAACCATGCCTCATTGCGATAGAAATGCTCATCGTAGAGATCTACCTTCATCTGCTTCATCTTTGGCTGGAGCATGCGGAACTTGTCGCCCTCCGAGTCAGGACCTGTCGTTCCGATATATTTAATCTCGGGATGTTTCTTCTTCAACACATCGAGGAACTTCTGCAGGCGTGCGGTGAAGGCGGGATTGTCCTTGTAATCCCACTGCTCGTTGCCTATGCCGAGGAATCGGAGGTTGAAAGGGGCTGGATGCCCCATATCTGCACGCACTCTGCCCCATGTCGTTGTCGTGTCGCCATTGGCGAACTCAATGAGGTCGAGGGCGTCCTGAATGTAAGGGTCGAGACTATCGAGGGATGCATGGCATTTGGCCTCGTCGCGTATCTCGTTCTGGAACTGGCATGACAGGCCGCACGATATTACAGGCAGAGCGTCACAGCCGAAATCCTCACATAGCTGGAAGAACTCATAGAACCCGAGGCCGTATGTCTGGTAATAGTCAGGGAAGAGGCGGTGGGGGAATGTATTCTCCCAACGGTTACCGTTGAGGGGACGATTCTCAACAGGGCCGACGGAGTTCTTCCACTGGTAGCGCTGGTCGAGTGTGGTCCCCTCGACGATACATCCTCCAGGGAAGCGGAAGACACCGGGATGAAGGTCGGCAAGTGCCTGTGCGAGGTCTTTGCGCATACCATTCTCACGTCCCTTCCATGTGTCGGTGGGGAACATGCTGACATGCTCTATGTCGACATTGGCTATAGGCGACCAGAAATCCTCTCCCTTGGCATGGGCGAGGAAAAGGCGGAGATGGGCATCGTCGATGGTCTTGGCTGACTTGAGCGTGATGGTATATTTCTTCCATTCACTGCCCTCGACATTTATCTTTCCAGAGGTGAACTCCTGTCGCTCTCCCATGGTGTCGTTATCGACAAGCTGGACATCAAGGACTGCCTTGCCGCCCTGTGGACAGCGCGCGTAGAGCGAGAACCGGTATGTGGCATCCTTCTTGACTGCAATGCCGAAGAATCCCTCGTTCTCTATTCCAGTACGCTGATGGGGATGACCGGGGTCAGAGAGGCGTATGTAATTCGGGTTGCGGTCGAATGGGCCTCCATTGTCCATCACCTGGAACCTGCCAAAAGGTATCCAGCCCATGAAGGGATCGCGGAACTCGAATGAGCGGTTCTTGATCATCTCTGCATACAAGCCACCGTCGGCAGCATAGTTGATATCCTCAAAGAAGATGCCATACATCGTCTTCTGAACTGGAGCACCTGGCTTCTTGGTCTGGATGACCATCTCGTTCCGTTGGGCGGACATACCCATCGATGTGACGAGGGCTAAGGCGCATAGCATAAGTCTATTTCCCATATTAATTCAAATTAGATTTTAAAGTTATTATAAGTTGAAATTATATATACATTATTAATTATTGTGTTCTCATTATTAATTATTGTGTCCTCATTGGAGAGCCGCCGGTGGGCGTTTAGCAACATAGAGAATGATTATCCACTGTGCAAGAACTCCACAAATGACAGTTGTAAAAACCAGCAATCATCATTTATATGATGTAGATGCACACATCTACTCGAATGGTAACGAAAAAGACAACATGATATTACATTATCATCAGAATCCGAGTGCAAATATAATAAAAAATAAATCAACAAACATATTTTATGCCACTAATTTACATTTTTTTTATCACACGGATGGCCACGGTTTTTCTTTTCACACGGAGGGTCGCGGAGAATCACGGATTCTCTTTCTTCACACGGAGAGTCACGGATGGCCACGGAGAAGTTGTCAGAATTGTAGTCTGTTTAGAAATCTCCGTGATATTCCGCGGTGCTCCGTGTGAATGTCATGATTGGATGGTCACGGGGTTGTTTTCTATTTCACAAGGATGGTCACGGGAAGTCACAGAGTTTTTTTTTGTAACCACAGACGTATAGTTTTCACGAGACTTGTCCCATCGCGTTCAAAATATACTTATCCTTGAGCATCCGTGTGACTAGGGGGAAAATCCGTATGACAAAAAAATCGATGTTTCTTTAATGTTTTTTATAAATTTTCTTTGGCGTATACGAAAAAAACTTTAACTTTGCATCATAATTAGCATCTACTAACTTCGACTAAAACTAACATACTATATCAATAACCTTAATCTTAAAAATGATGCAAAAACAACTATTCACAATGATGCTGGCTGCCAGTCTCATTGGAGGAGGAATGGCATTATGTCCTTCTCCTGCGATGGCTGCTGTGGCCCAGTCTTCTGAGACCATAACGGTCAAAGGACAGGTTATAGACCAGGGTGGAGAGCCGCTTATAGGCGCCACTGTCAAAGTAAAAGGCTCAACAGGAGGCTCTGTGACAGACATCGAGGGCAACTTCGAGCTTAAGGCACCATCAAATGCCATTCTCGTAGTCAGCTATGTAGGCTATCAGGACAAAGAGGTAGCCGTACGCGGACGCGCCATTATCAACCAGATTCAGCTCTCTGCCAACGAGACAGTACTTGACCAGGTTGTTGTCGTTGGCTATGGTGTACAGAAGAAAGCAGACCTCACCGGCTCTGTATCAATCGTCAACGCCGAGGAGATGAAAAAGGTCTCTCACTCAAATATATCAAGCATGCTTGAGGGTAAGGTGGCTGGCGTACAGATAACATCTGACGGACAGCCTGGTGCTGACCCATCTGTTCGTATCCGCGGTATAGGCTCTTTCGGCAGCACCGCTCCTCTGTATGTCATTGACGGTGTGCCAATGGGCACTACAATACGTGACTTCTCGCCTAACGACATAGAGACAATACAGGTATTGAAGGATGCGTCGGCAGCAGCCATATACGGTTCACGCGCAGCCAATGGTGTGATAATCATCACGACAAAGAACGGCCAGAAGGAACAGCCCCTCAAGGTGGACTACAAAGGATACTTCGGTGTGGACTATATATCAAGTGGTGTGTATGATGTGATGGATGCCAGCCAGTACAGCGAGTATCTCGGCATATCGTGCAACAACTCCAACACACCTGTCCCCGGAGGATACAAGCTCAACACGGAGACAGGCAAGTATCAGTTTATGGACAACACGAACACCGATTGGTTCGACGAGGTGTTCAAGACTGGTATCAGGCAGAATCACAATGTCAACCTCAGTGGAGGTGGCGCAAACAACACGTATAACATCGGTCTCGACTATTTCTCACAGAAAGGCACGCTGGAGGGAGCTGGCCCTAACTACGAGCGTTTCACTGCCCGTGTGAACAACACCATGGATGTTAAGTTCGTGAAATTCCGCACAAGCCTCGTCTACTCACACTCGGACCAGGACGGCATGGGACTGTCCAACGCCGGAGAGTATGTCCAGGGCCTTTATGGTGACGTCACGAACGTCTTGCGCGGAACGCTGCTCATGCAGCCAACAATCAAGGCATACGATGATGCGACATGGGTACTCGACGACAAGGTGGGAGCAGCAAACTCATACGGATATGACGCATACGGTTATGGTGTCTACTACGATGACATACATGGGGATATCTCGGCATCAAACCCTCTGCTTGTAAACAGCCTGCTCCAGAGGAACACTCTCGTCGACAGATTCGTTGGCTCTGCCTCTGCCGATGTTGACCTCCTCGATATGATAGGACTGAAGAACAAGAACCACAAGCTGAACTACAAACTGAACCTCTCTTACAGCAAGACACACGCAAAGGACAGGACATGGACATCGGCATGGATACAGAGCAACCGTGTATATCTTGACAAATCGAACGAGAAACTCACCAAGACATCACGCACATACTCTGACGCTCTGATAGAGAACACGCTGACATACGACGGCACCATAGGCAAACACCATATAAACATAGTGGCAGGCCAGACCTACGAGGAAGAGACCACAGACATACTGACAGGCTGGGGAATAGAGTTCTCTGAGCCTTACTTCCTGCAGCTTCAGAACTCGAAGACCACACACTCAGAGTCGTTCGAATTCAAGCACGCTCTCGCCTCATACATCGGACGTATCAACTATGACTATGACGGCAAGTATCTCCTCTCGGCTGTTGTACGTAGGGATGGCAGCTCACGTCTGTCAAAGAATATCCGCTGGGAGACATTCCCATCTGTGTCTGCCGGATGGCGTTTCGACAAGGAAAGCTTCTTCCCTATCAGCCACGATATAGTCAATATGTTCAAGATACGCGGCAGCTACGGTGTACTCGGCAATGAGAACATCGGCGAGTATCAGTTCCAGGGAACAATGAACCGTAACAACCTCGTCTACAGCTTCGGCAACAACGTTGTCTACGGTTCGGCTATCTCTAGCTTCATCAACGAGAATATCGCGTGGGAGAAGAAGAAGAGCACGAACATCGGCATCGACCTCGCCTTGTTCAACAACCGTCTGGAGTTCACTGCTGAATGGTATAAGAACGTGTCAGAAGACCTCCTCTATAGTGTCCCTGTCCCAGCCAATGCAGGTGTAGATAACGAAGTCGTGACAATGAACGCGGCCTCAATGGAGAACAGCGGATTCGAGTTCTCAGCCACATACCGCAACTATGACCATGCACTTAAGTATACTATCTCGGCTAACCTCTCTACGCTAAAGAACAAGGTGACATCACTTGGCTTCAGCACAGACCGTTTCATCACAGGTGCATACGCGACATTTGTCGGACAGGAAGTAGGCCAGTTCTATGGATATGTCTACGAAGGAATAGCACGCTCACAGGCTGACCTCGACAACCATGTCAATGACAACGGTGTCGTCATAACACAGGAAGGCGCAGGCATCGGAGATTGTCTCTATAAAGATGTGAACAATGACGGAAGGATAGACTCTGAGGACCAGGTGGTTCTTGGCAGTGGTCTTCCGAAAATCAACTTCGGCCTTAATGCCCACCTTGAATACAAAGGCTTCGACCTGAGCATCACAACATACGGTGCCCTCAACTACCATGTCTCTGACGATATATACAACAGTCTTAACTCATCCTACGGATACAGCAACAAGGATGTCTCTATGCTTGAGGCTAACAGATGGTCAGAGGATGGTATATATCTCTCGGACAAGCCACGCACATACATTGTCAGCAATGGTGAGGCATGGAACAATTACTTCAGCGAGCGCATGATACAGAATGCCGCATACTGGAAGATAGCCAATGTGGAACTTGGCTACAATTTCCCAGACAAATGGTTCAAGGGTATAGTAAGTGGTGTGCGTGCGTATGTCTCAGCACAGAACCTCTACACATTCACCGGATACAAAGGATACAATGTGGACTATGCAGGCGGAACATTCACACCAGGTTATAACTTCTGCTCTTTCCCAAGCGCCAAGAGCTTCATGGCTGGTATTCTATTCACATTCTAACTCCATCAGACAACAACAATATGAAACTATACAAATTATCCTATGCCCTTCTGCTGGGCCTCGCCACACTCACATCGTGTGAAGACAAGCTGGATCTGATAAATCCAAATCAGCAGACAACAGGAACCTACGGAAACACAGCCGACGACCTCGAGGAATGTGTCGTGGGAACATACAAGCGTATACGTATGGAAGGCTCCTATGCACGTGTCGGCTATACATACGACCTTACACGCGGAGATGAGGTATGGAACTCATCACAGACATGGAACTACCTCCCCGTTGACGACTATAACACTCCTGTGACAAACGAGGAAACCATATGGCCATGGCGCGAGTGGTACTATGTGCTTAATGTATGCAATTTCATAACATCAAAGATTGAGCAGAATGAAATGCAGATGACCGACAAGGTGAAGGCCATAAAGGGACAGGCACTCTTCTTCAGGGGATTGTCATATTATAACCTTGTAGGGTATTACCAGAATCCACCACTTATAACAAACTATTCTGACTACTCAACTCTGGAGGGACTATACTGCACGAACAACACACAGGATGAAGTCCTCGACCAGGTAGAGGCTGATTTCAAGGAAGCCATGGAACTGCTGCCATCAAAGGAAAAGGGTGGCGAATGGGCTAAGGGACGTGCAACAAACGCCGCAGCAGCAGGATATTATGCGCGAGTACTGATGTTCCGCCACAAGTTCCCTGAGGCTCTCGCTGTGCTGAAAGACATACTCAGTAAAGAAGACAACGGAGCTCAGAAGTATGGCAAGTATAGTCTTGTGAAGAACTTCGGTGATAACTTCCGTGAGGGTTCAGCCTACGAGAACAACGAAGAGTCGCTGTTCGAGGTTCAGTTCCTGGACTATGGCACACAAGGTACTGACGATGAATGGACCCCAGTCAACACATCAATCAATGCCACACAAGCCCATGCTGTAGAGAGCAACTTCTGCCCAGGAGTTTTTGGTGGATGGGCTGACCTCTCTGCAACACCTTGGCTCTACGATCTCTTCAAGGCTGAGCGCACAAAGGAGGGGAAGCTCGACCCTCGCCTCTATTGGACACTCTGCACATACGAGACTGACTGGGAAGGATTTGAATTTGGCAATGTAGCTTACGGCACCAATGTGAAAGAAGAGCAGAACCTCTGTACAAACAACAACTTCGGAGGTATTCCTATAGCCAAATACACAAATATGCGTACTGGCATCTACGACAAGGTGGTCACAGGTCTTCGTTGCGGAATCAATCTCCGCATGTTGCGCTACGCCGACATCCTGCTGCTCGCAGCAGAATGTGAGAACGAAGTCAACGGACCAACGCAGCAGGCTATCAACTGGATTAACAGAGTGCGTGAGCGTGCTAATCTTGCAGACCTCAGCCTTTCAGATTTCAACACAGCAGACAAGCTTTTCGAACAGATAGCAAACGTAGAGAGGCCAAAGGAATTCGGTTGTGAGTTCGGTAGAGGATTTGACCTCATCCGATGGGGATTCTTCTATGATGCAGGACGCCTGCAGCAGATGAAGGAACATAATGTCGCACGTTTGCATAACTACAAAAGTGAGGACAACACAATATCAATCAAGGCAAGTGTGGATTATTCTATGATAGGAAGCGACCCAGAACTGAAGTCTGGTTTCGACAGCTATCGTCCTGGCCACGAGTACCTGCCAATATCTCAGGTGACTATGAATGAGAACCCCAATCTAAAGGGCAACTCAGCCAATGACAACACCGACAACTCAGATTATTTCTTCGGGAAAGGCTGGAAAGTACGTCCTGTAACAAGTCTTGACAAGTAATTATCAATCTAAAAAAGAATACTACAATGAGAAACCAATATAAGATAGCATCTGTCTTGTGTTCTGCAGCGGTTGCAATGCTGACAATGACATCATGCGAGGGGGGAGAACTCTACGACATAAACTCCCCCGACTGGCTTTCAGAGAAGATAGACTCCATCAATGCATCAAGGGGTGATGGTAGTGGAATGCCAGATGGTGAGGAAGATGTATATACAATTGGAAACACAGATTTCACCACAGGATGGTGGCAGACATTCTCCAAATACTATGTCATCCCAGAGGGACAGGTATGGAATGCCGTTTTCAATCTGAATATCAATCCTGATGCTCCTAACACATACAAGAACTACGCCCTCATCATATGTAACGATGCCGACAGAGGGGCGAGCGACTACAAGGAGTATGGTGCCATACGCTATGACAACCAGCCAAGCGGCAACTCCGAATGGGGAGACTACATCGACCGTAACAGCGTGACGAGCACACTGACATTCAACACCGACACCGACGAAGGAGTGCAGAAACTGGGCGGAACAGTGGTGCTCACTGTCGACCGCTCCGACCCTAATGCGTTCACCGTGAATATGACAAACGGCACTGTCACAAAGACATACAAGCAGAAGACACCACTTGTGAACCTCAATGACGACCCAGCCAACACAAATATCCGCGCATTCCTTGTCCCAGAAGGCTCATACATCAATTTCCTCCAGTCTAATCTTGAGCCTATTGGCGGATTCACTTCTGCTGAGGACAAGCAGCCTGTGTCTATGACACTCTCGTCAGTGCCCAAGAAGGTACTTCTCGGTACGACGCTCGATGAGGCTATGGCGAACGTTTCAGCTACGGTCACATTCGAGACAGGCATAACAAAGGTTATACCGGCAGCTGAGCTCTCATTCGTAGCAATACCAGACATCGGACAGATTGGCAAGAAGACCCTCGTAGCCATATATAATAAGACATTCAAGAATGAGAATTGCAGCCAGCCTATCACAGCGACGGCAGAATTTGAGGTTGTGGACAAGATGAGCAACTCTCTCGGTGCTACAGACAACTCCACCCCATTCTTCGGAGCCGTATCAGACATTGTCAAAGTCGCACCGGATGAGACACACGTCGTCAAGTTCACAAACTACACCAACGGAGCTGCAAACTGGGAGAACTTCATCGTCGTCATGGTAGATGGTACCAATACCCAAGAGTATGGTGTCGTCCGTGCCGACTGCTTCGGATGGGGAACAGCCTATGATACCGCGATAACAACAGGCCACCCCTCTGACTGGAACCAGTGGCTTAAGGATATGGACGGAGCGAAAGTGACGCTTTATGTGACAAACAACGGAGACGGCACAGCAGAAATCAAGGCAGACATCGTCGCACTGAACGGAAACACCTATAGCATTAATTATGCAAATCTCGGTGGCATCAACCCAGACGACTTCTATTTCAAGCTAACACTTGAGAAAGCTCATCTGGAGTTTGACACTGTCGTTGGTAGCGATGACAACTCAACAGGATTCTTCGGCGCGATATCTGACCTGTTCACAGTTCCAGCCGGGAAGACAGTCACGACACAGTTTGTCAACAACACCAACTGTGCTGCTAACTGGAACAACTTCATAGTAGCCCTCGTTGACAAGGCTGACAGCAGGGAATATGCTATCGTACGTGCCGACAACTTTGGATGGGGCGATGGTTACGCCGCATGTGTTCCTGCATGCACCCAGACAAACTGGGATGAATGGCTCACTGCGATGGATGGAGCCAAGGTCAATCTCTCTGTCACTAACGTGGGCGACGGCACAGCAAACATAAAGGCCACAATCCTCGGCAACAACGGTGTGACATATACTCAGACATATACTGGCATAAACACCATCAACCCTGACGACCTTGCGTTCAAACTGACTGTAGAGAAAGCGCATCTTGTCTTCGACCTTCCTTTCACAGCCAACACAAATACGGCAAAGGCAAAAGCAAGGACAAGAACACGCCGCTGGTAACACACACACTTTGACCGGAACTGACGAGCAATGACGAGCCTACCCTGTCATTGTTCGTCAGATGTGGGGAAAAAGAATGCGAGTAAAATGCAAGGAGACCAGCTTTCCATACTTATGCAAATCCTCATGCGGCCTCGCCTATCCGTAGCCTCATTACCTCCCTACGGTCAGTGTGGGTGCCGTAGGACAAATCTCCCGAGCCTGATGGCTCGGCTTTCCCGTAGCCTTTGCAAGAAAGAGGGGGAATAAAACAGGTGGGGAGGAGAACTATTTCTCTTCCCTGCCTTTATCGTTAAGACTTGGAGCCCATCCCTATCCAACCACAGGTCCCCCATTTCAGAAAGGATAATATACTATCAGTATGAACCAAAGAGACGGGACAAACAACTCATATAGAGCAAAAGAAACAAAAAAACTAATTCTGCACACCAACCTATGAGAACAAGAAAATTACCACTCCTACTCCTCACGATGATGGCCATTGCGGTATCAGCCCAGACACCACTCTCTGATTCCGACCTCAGCAATGCCTACACGCTGAAGAGTATAAAGCGCCAAGTAAATCTCTGCCATGACCCATCGATAGTCATGGACAATATAACAAATCCATCAAGCCCTGTATGCTATATCTATGGTTCACATCTCGGCCACGGCAAGACAACCGCAAATGAGAACTATCAGCAGTGGACAACATGGGGAGCATACGAAGATGCCACCACAGCATCCAACTCCCTCTTCTGCAACACCAACGGCAACCTGATAAACTACGCCAACGCCTACAACAGCCACAGCGTGACGAAGGTAAAGAACTATAAGGGAGAGGAAGTGAACTTCGGCCCCTTCAATGCCCATAACTGGCAATATACTGGCGGAACCATACGCGGGAACCAGTGGGCGGCAGATATCATATACAACAAGACAATGAAGAAGTGGTGTATGTATATGAGTATAAACGGCGCCAACTGGTGCTCATCAATAGTGTGCCTGACATCAAACAGCCCGGAGGGGCCATGGATGTACCAGGGTCCAGTAGTCTTCTCTGGCTTCGCGGGGAAATGGAAACATGTCGGTTTCGACAAGACCGATGACTGGAAGAAGACCGACCTCGCAATAGCCACGGGCTGCACAACTCTACCGTCCAAATACTCTCCAAGTGACAGCTACGGCAATACATGGCCCAACTGTATCGACCCCTGTGTCTTCTACGACGCTGAAGACAATCTATGGATGTCATACGGCTCATGGAGCGGCGGTATCTTCATGCTGAGACTCAACAAGGAGAACGGACTCCGTGACTACACCTATAGATTCCCCAATACAGGCTCGGGCAAGGCAGCCACATCCGACGAATATTTCGGCAAGAAGATAGCAGGCGGTTATTATGTATCAGGCGAGGCTAGCTACATAGAGAGAATCGGGGAGTATTACTATCTCTTCATGAGCTATGGCGGACTGGAGACAACAGGCGGCTACCAGATGCGCATCTTCCGGTCAAAGAATCCTGATGGGCCATTCAAGGACCCATACGGCACATCAGCCATATACACATCCTATGTGATGAACTACAGCTCAACAGCAAAGGATGCGCGTGGTATGCTTCTCATGGGAGGATACAAATGGGATCTCATGCCATATGCAGAGATAGCCCAGGGTCACAACTCAGCCTTCACAGACCATAAGGGGCGTTCTTTCGTCGTATACCATACTCGCTCGACAATCGGACATGAGGGGCATGAGGTAAGAGTCCACCAGCTCTTCCTTAACCAGGACGGATGGATAATGGCAGCGCCTTATGAGTTCTCTGGAGAGACAATAACCAACGACGAGATAGCGTCGAAAGCCTCCATCACCGACAGCGAGATACCAGGCTATTACCAGTTCATGCGTCATGAGTACAACCAGAACACCGCATCCAAGGCATACGAGACCCCCGTAGACATAGAGCTGGCAGCCGACGGGACAATCAAGGGCGGAGCCACCGGCACATGGGAACGCACTCCCGGCACAGACTTCATATCTCTGACCATAAGCAATGTGACATATAAGGGTGTACTCGTACGGCAGACAATAGACTACTCAGATATTCCTGCGCTCTGCATCTCAGCATGCTCCACCTCAAGCGGCAGCCTGACAATAGGCCAGAAGACATTTACCTACCAGCAGAATATATGGTGCTCCAAGGCCGACTATAAGGCCGCAATAAAATACACACTCGGCAAGACGGTTGTCCCCTTCGTTGACGGCCAGACCATCTCGACAGCCCCGAAGCTGCCCACGGCAGGATATTTCAGCGCAAGAGTGAAATGGCAGTCAAGCGATGAGAGCATTATGGCATCTGACGGAACGCTCAAGGGAAAGGGCGATGTGACCATGACGATGACAATAGAGAAGGACGGATTCTCGTATTCCAAGGCATATCACCTTACTGTTGATGCCACAGTCCCCGTCACACCTACCATCACAACATACTATCCGGAGTGTGGAGCGAGAGACTTCTCCAACGCTTTCTGGACAGAATTCTCTGACTATTATACTGTCACGAAAGGCAATGGGGCACGTTTCCGTTTCGTCAACCATAACTCCGGGACAGGAAGCAACTGGGAGAACTGGCTCATTGTAGCATCCACAGCCCAACGTGGAGAGCCCGGCTACAGCGAGTATTTCGTCCTGCGCAATGACAACTACGCATGGGACTCAAATGGCAACAGCCTTGAAAATACCATGAAGTATCCATTTGCCATCAGCAGCAACTTCAGCTGGGACACCTTTGTCACAGACATGAACGGCTCAACAGTCGATATGACTGTAAAATACACCAATGAGGGCAACATCGAGATTAATTCGACAATAAAGACATCGGCAGGCCGCACATACCCCTACTCTTTCCTTTACCGCCCAGCCTCCTCAGCACCCTACATACTGCTCTTCTTCACCACCGAGCGCTCATACATAACATCGGTAGAGACGGGGATAACATCACCCACAATTACATCAGGGCATAACAGACAAACATTCAACCTGAACGGCCAGGCTGTTGATGAAAACTTCCGAGGCATTGTCATACAGGGTGGGAAGAAACGTTATAGCAAGGGTTCCCGATAAGCCATCCACAACAACCCGTAAGACAAACGGACGTATCACCACCCCCGTGGAGGCACTCCCAGCAATGGCTGTCATCTGCAAAAAAAACAAAAAAGAACGGTCAGAACATATTGGACAAACGAATTATTTTGTAACTTTGCGATAAATTAGAATTATTCCAAACTTCCCCGCGTTGGCAATCATACACCATGACAAATAATGACGAGAAGAATCTGGATGCATACGAAAGGCTGACAAGACATGGCATACGGCCGAGCGCCCAGCGTGTGGCGATAATGCAGTATATCATGACACACCATACCCACCCCACAGTCGGGGAAATATTCGATGAGCTATGCCCGCTAATCCCCACACTGTCAAAGACGACAGTCTACAACACCCTGCGCATGTTCTCGGAGAAAGGGGCGGCACAGATGATAACCATCGACGACCACCACATCTGCTACGACGACATTGTCATGCCACATGCCCATTTCATCTGCCGTGAATGCGGATGCGTGAGAGACATCCACAACATCGGGATGCCGACAGCCACAAGGCATGGTATGAGAGAAGAGGGCTGCGTCATAGACGAGGTGCAGATTTACTGCAAAGGCATATGTGACAAATGCCGCTCCAAGCAAACCACCTGAGCCCCTATCCCCCTACCATACAGACGTCATAGGGAACAAAGGATGTAAGACATTTTCATTTTTAACCATATAATTCAATTTTCCACTATGAAGAAGAAATTCATTTGTGCTGTTTGTGGATATATCTACGAAGGCACAGAGGCACCAGAGCAGTGCCCACTCTGCAAGGCTCCAAAGTCAAAGTTCTCAGAGATGCAGGATAACGACCAGGCAGTCTTTGCCACAGTCCATGAGCTTGGTGTCGCAAAGACAACAGGCGCTGACGAGGAGATGATAAAGGACCTCAACACACATTTCAACGGTGAGTGTACAGAGGTTGGTATGTATCTCGCCATGTCTCGCCAGGCTGACCGTGAGGGTTATCCAGAGGTTGCAGAGGCATACAAGCGTTATGCATTCGAGGAGGCAGAGCATGCAAGCAAGTTTGCAGAGCTCCTTGGCGATGTCCTCGGCGACACAAAGTCGAACCTTGAGGCACGCATAGCAGCTGAGATTGGCGCTTGCGAGGACAAGTTCCGTATCGCAAAGAACGCCAAGGCAGCAGGTCTCGACGCTATCCACGACACAGTTCATGAGATGGCAAAGGACGAGGCACGCCACGCAGCAGGATTCCGCGGACTCTACAACCGTCTCTTCAAGAAGTAATCACGTCACTACAAAATGACTTGAGATGTCTCACACGAGACTAAATGAATATAGGGGTATAAGACTGTTCAAATCTTATATCCCTATTTCTTTTGAATCGTATACTATAATACGTCAAATTTTGGGGATGCTTTCTCCACGTTTTCGTTAAGCCAGAAGCCAACGTTTTCGGTAACCAAAAGAGCAGGACAAAGCTTGCTTGGGCTATGCCATGGCGAGAAGACGCGCTTTCAAGAACCTTCTAATGCCATATTGGCTGCCTTACATAATTACCGCAACTCATCCTAACGGATTATCGGGCTGCAACAATGTGTATCACACATGAATGATACGCCCATCATACGCAATGACACCATCAGCCTAAAGGAATTCCAATTGGCTGATGGTGTCGTTGTGTTTATCGTATAATAAATCAGGAGTCGTGGTAAGACCGTCTCTTATGGGTCTGTCAATATGCCTCGTCGTTCAAGATCTCGTCGGCTGTTATCTCCTTGCTGTCGAGCTTACGCCATGCGTAGGCTATATATGCTATGACGAACGGGATGAGAAGGCTGACGACTGCCATTGTCTGGAGGGTGAACAGACTGCTGCAGCTGTTCTGGATGGTGAGCGAGCTCTGCAGGTCGGCGTTTGAGGGGTAATAGGCTGTATTGTTCCATCCCGCACAGAGCATGAGGGCTAAAACGACAAGGATTGTCCCTGCGCCTGCCGGCCATATCCCGCGTATGTAGCGCTTGGACGATATGGTGCGTATGACACCGTAGAGGAATGCCACAACGCCGAGGATGAGGATAATGGCGACATACCACATGTCGAGAAGATTATGCATATACTTCATCGGGACGATGATGATGGTGCCGTCGGCGGGGTCCACTCCATAACCATCCTTGACGAGCAGACGCACGAGGAAAGCGAGGAACGGGATGAGGAAAGCGAAGAAATTGCCCATCAGGCGCACACTCGCCACACAGCGGATATTCTCGTTGGCGATGTTGTTGATGATATAAAGATTGCCGAGACAGCGGGAGAGGAAGAGCACGCTGATACCGAAGATGATGTTCCAGGGGTCAAGGAATGCGTCTAGACCGCGGCTGGCATTAGCCCAATGGCTTATGACGGGCTGCATAGAATCAAGAAGGTTTGACTTCTCAACGATGAAATTGCTGCCATTGAAGAATGTGGCTACGGCGGCTCCGATGAGTATCGGCGCTAATGTGCCGTTGATGATGAGGAACCACTGGTATGTCCTTGTGCCGAGGACATTGCCATGCTTGTTCTGATACTCATAGCTGACAGCCTGGAGCACGAACGTGAACAGGATTATCATCCAGAGCCAGTATGCTCCGCCGAAGCTTGTGCTGTAGAAGAGTGGGAAGGAGGCGAAGAAGGCTCCGCCGAATGTCACGAGCGTTGTGAACGTCAGCTCCCACTTCCTTCCTGTGGAGTTGATTATCATACGGCGCTCTGTATCGTTGGCTCCGACAGACAGCTGGGAGTTTGCCCCCTGAACAAACATCATGAAGACGAGCAGGGCAGCAAGTACCGATACGAGCAGCCACCAGTAATGCTGAAGATATTCGTATGTCATAGTTTATTTGATGCTAAAGGTTTGTGGTGTTAATTTTGATTCAGGCCTTCTCCATGCCCATGGCGCCAAGGCTGGGAGTGGAGGGGTATGCCGAAGAGAGAGGTCTGTTCTTTTTCTTTCTTTCTTTTTGGTGGGGCATCAGGCCTCGGGGCCGCGCTTTATCTGCTTGCACATGATGCTTATCTCGGCTATGAGCAGCGATGTGAAGATGATGACAAAGAGTATCATTGTCGTGGCGACGCTTCCTGTCGAGACATCGCTGACTGCTGTCCATGTGGGCATCATATCCTGTATGGCCCATGGCTGTCTGCCCATCTCGGCCACTATCCATCCCGCCTCGCTGCATACCCATGCGAGAGGTATCATGGCGACGGCTGCCAGATGCAGCCACTTGTAGCGTGTTATATCGCGCTTGAATGTCATGAACAGGAGGACAAGGAAGAAGAGCATGAAGAGCGAACCCAAGCCGACCATGACACGGAAGGCATAGAAGCAGATAGGGATGAAAGGCACTGTCTGCTCAGCGTTGTCTATGAATCCGTATCCGAAGTATGGCATGTCGTTCTTCAAATCCCTTGCAAGCTGGTTGAGTCTCATGCCTTCCTTGCAGGAGCTGCTGTCGTCAGCTCCTGCTGCCTTCATCTCTGTCTTGCAGCGACGGTACTCCTGGAGATTCTTAACGGCACGTTTCCCTCGCTCCTGTTTCTCGGCGAGAGACAGTGCTGTAGTGCCATCTGGCTGCACATATCCACCTTTAATAATATCATTTATACCTGGCACGAATCCATGGAAGTCACGTGTGGCGAGGAATGACAGGGCATAAGGTGCGGCTATGCGGAGTGGCGGCTCACCGCCTTTCTGCCATTCTGGCTGTGCTATGGGGTTGACAGCGGCAATGATGGTGAGCGCCTGGTCTGTGCCACCGTCATAAAGGGCCTCCATGGCTGCGAGCTTCATCGGCTGGACCTTTGCTACCTGATAGGCAGAGCGGTCGCCACTGTGCATTGTCATCAGTATGGCCACGACGCCTACGATGGCAGCAACCTTGATGCTGCGCAGTGCCAGGTCGACGTGTGTCTTCTTATACAGATACCAGCAGCTGACACCTATTGTGAAGACTGCTCCCACTATCCATGCCGAAGTGACAGTATGATAGAACTTGTCTACGGCAAACGGAGAGAGGGCAACATCGGCGAAAGAGACCATCTCATTGCGCATGGTATCGGCATTGAACTCGCATCCGACAGGATACTGCATCCAGCTGTTCGCGACAAGAATCCACCATGCGCTTATCGTGGCTCCCAATCCCGTCAGCCATGTCGACGCGAGATGGAATCCCCGGCTTACTTTCTTCCAGCCGAAGAACATGACGGCAACGAATGTGCTCTCCATGAAGAATGCCACAATACCCTCAACGGCGAGAGGCGCGCCAAAGATATCGCCTACGAACCATGAATAGTTGCTCCAGTTTGTTCCGAACTCAAACTCGAGGATGAGACCCGTGGCGACGCCTATGGCGAAGTTGATGCCGAAGAGTCTCTGCCAGAATTTTGTCGCCGTGAGCCACTCCTGGCTGCCTGTCCGGTAGTAGAGTGTCTCCATGATACCCATGATAAGAGCCAGCCCTAATGTCAGCGGCACAAAAAGCCAGTGGTAAATGGCTGTCAGGGCAAACTGGGCTCGAGCCCAGTCGACCGCTGAGACATCGATGTTCATAAGGATGTTTGTCATAGAATTAAAATTCATCTGCTGAGATTAATGTGGCCATGTCCGGCAACAGGGACAGCAGACTGATAGTCACCCTGTCGCCATGGTCTTGTTTTATTTGGGGCTATGTCAGTGGCCCCGTCAGTTATTTGTTTTAGGTTTCAGTATTCATGTATTTTCCAGCTGAGGAGAGCTGTCCGTCTATGTCTGTATGGTAGGGTCCTGTCACGACACATCCCCCCTTGTATCCGCTCCGACAGTGGAGCCCATCGGTCGTAGCCCGATGTATCGGCGTAGGCTGATGTGTTTCCCATAATGGAGTGCCTCTACACGGAATCCACCCAACGGCGCTTCTCTTGAGACATCTGCCATGCCCGGGGGGGAGCCGGTATATCCATCACGGGGTATGTCATTCATGCTGTGGAGTCGAGTGGGCTTAGTGTCGCGCTGTCCCTTTCTTCCACGCATCATATCGTCTCAGCACCTTCTCCGGCCAGTAGCCATACCAGTCATATCCTGTGCGGCGCTCTGGGTCGACATCCTCAAGTCTCCAGACTTTCTCGCCGCTCCGGCGGCAAAGGAAAGGCGTGTTGTCATCAACCTCATAATAGCGTGCCCATATCTCCCGTGCCGTATCATCGTGTACGGCGACGCGGTCGAAAGGATACTCATGGTTTATTATCTTATCCTCTGGCAGAGCCACCTCGTCTATTCTCAGCCCCCGTATCGCCGACCTTTGCAGCCATGCGACAGCGGCATCGACAGCCTCAACCACGGCTTTTGAGGGCGACGGGATGTCCATGAGGAGGTCGATTATCTCACAGCTCTCACGTGCTGTTATGCCAGGGAGCTCGAATGTGCGTGCCTTGACAGGCAGGAATGTGACATTATCGTGTTGCTGGCCCCATGCTGTCCTCACCCCGTTCTGCACTACTTGACAGCGGAGAATCATCTTTATGCCACGGCCGAAGGCTCCCTCTATGCGCCGTCGTGTCTGCTTGCTTATCCACGAGAAGCTCCTGTCGCCAGACTTTATCTTGAGGAACAGGGCGAGTGCTCCTGTCGTGACATCGTCATTGAACGTTATGGCATCGACATCCCATCCTCTCCATCCACCATTTGGCTTCTGTGTGCTGAGCAGATATCTCAGTCCTCTCTCTGCCGCGTCACGGTATTTGTTGTCGTCAGTCAGGAGGTAAACATCGCTGAGATATTCTATCTGCGGGAAAGTGTTACGGTTGTCGAGAGTGCTGCGGCGGTAACGTTCCTTGAGAGCAGCCTTTACCGAGTCTGCATCGAGGACGCCAAGCCAGTCAATATTCTTCGGCCATCCGCCATCGCTGTTCTGGTATGCTATGAGGTTGTCGGCTATCTCACGATACTGGCACGGCTCATAACGGCTATAGCGGCGGTCCTTGTGCTCGAGATTCCAATGGTGTATGCCATCGCTGAATCCAGAGAGCGATGGAGTGGTGTCCTGGGCTGACGATGTAGATAGAGATATGACTGCCATGATGGCTGTCAGGATTATTGAGTGTCGCATATTGTGTGTGGTGGCTTTCGTCTTTCGTTCTGATTTTGTCTCTTTTCTGCCACGATTCTTATTGCTGTTCCGTCTGTTTAGATATAAGGTGTCGGTCATATTGGGACAGCCGGGTCTCACTCCTGAGTGGTCTCCCCCGTGCTTCGCCCTATTATCTCCTTTGCCACAAAATCCGGCTCGCCACCCTTGTCGGTATGAGTGGAGAGGAAGTTCGGGAAGAAGAATATCTTCAATACAAGAAACACGACAGCGAGCTTTATCAGTATGATAGACCATAATATTTTTCCCAACTTCATACTCCGGAATCCATCGATATAAAGATAGGCTATGCGGCCAAAAAGCGAGTCTTTTCTCATGAATTAGATTTTATACGGAGGGTTCAGAGGTGTGCCTGCTGATAGTATATCGTAAGGCGTGTTCCCCACAGCCAGTTTATTGTCGGGGGGTATATTCCGATAAAACCCACCTATTTAATATCGGCAAATATAATAAAAAAAATATAATTGTGCAAGAAAAGAATATCATATTTTTAACACACAATAAACTTTGTGGGATAATTTATAGTATATATTACTGGTTATATGCACTTTACACTGTTCAGATAAACTTTTAGGTTAGACAGTCAGGATTATATATCTATTTTACAATATTTTATATCACTCCATATTTGTAGCTTACGGTTATTGCCGACTGACAAGTGGAAGCTATGGACTGTAAGCAATAGAAACAAGGTGGCAGGAGATAGCATATCATCACATCATGCAGTATCTCTTGACAGCCCATTAAGTATATATTTGGAATTTGTCGTTACCAAAAGAAAAGTATAAGTAAAACCGCCAGAAATGTTTCAATCTGTAAGCGGGATGCAGCATTTATAGGCTCTTGTGTTGAGAGAGGTTGGGGAAGAGCACAAAGCACAGAGATTGCCCATGGAGCAATGATTCCAGGACATGGGGTAAAACTCAAAACACACCGCCACGGAGACATCCTTTACGGCAACGGATAGACAAGGATAAAGGCAATCCACCATTATGGCGAAGGGTCTTAGCCGACGGCTAAATGAGCGCAAGGAGAAAGTATATGGCATTGCACACTCCAGCCAAGAGGAGACACTTGTTGTACTCTGCACCCTCAGCACGCATTGTCTTTATCCACATGGCGAGCGCAGGTATGGCAATCAGCATGGGGAGGGACACGCCGAAGGCTTGATAAGCGAAGACGGGCATGAGCACAACGTATAGAAGCATAAGCACCTCTGCCGCCCTCTTACCGAAGCGCACGGGGAGGGTCTTCTTCCCCGCTGCACGGTCAGACTCAATATCCCGAAGGTTATTGACAGAGAGGACACACATGGATATCAATCCGCTGACACCGCCCGCAAAGAACGCTCCGCGCATGATGGGAGAGGGGTCGTGAGCGCATGGCATGGAAGAAAGAAGGAGATATGCAGTGCCACAACTGGCCACAACTCCGTAATAAAGGAAGACAAAGATATCGGCTATGCCAAGATACGAAAGAGAATAGCGTGTGGCTGTATATAGCCACGCAAAAAGCAAGGCTGACAGTCCGATGGCAAGAATCACCCATCCGCCCGTCAGGACAAGGTAGAAACCGAGGAGGCAAGAGACAAGGGCTGACAGGAAACATGCCGCACGCATTGAGCGCTCTGAGACCTCACCCTCGGCGAGGGCACGCTTATAGCCAGCCCGACCAGCCTTGTCTGTCCCTCTAAGGAAATCATAATAGTCGTTTATCAGGTTAGACAATATCTGCAACGACAGTGCACAACACGCTGTCACACATGCTGTAAGAATATCCACCATGAGCCCGTGCCGGCTGGCGACGAGGACAGAGACCAATACAGGAACAAGCGAGGCGAACAATGTCTGTGGACGTATGATACGTAACCAGAGGAGTATGGACTTCATCATATATCGGGGGAAATGAGACTTCAATGGGTAAACTGAAAACGGGCACTATCACCGGCATAAGGCATCGGGGCAGGTATCGGGAGGCATGGGAAGACTCACCTGCGGGCAGAGTAGATTGTTGTTATGCCGAATGTCAGAGTGCGGAACGCTGCGTCATGGAATCCCGCACGCTCTATACGCTCTATCATCTGCTCTCCCCAGATGAATTCCTTGACCGAGCGGTTGAGATATGTGTATGCCGACTTGTCCTTGCTGACGAGACGGCCGACAAGCGGGAGAATGTGCGAGAAGAAGAGGTCGTAGCCCCATCGTATGAGAGGGTTCGTAGGGTAAGAGAACTCGAGTATGAGCAGCTGAGCCCCAGGTTTCATGACTCGGTAGAACTCTTTGAGACCCTTGTCTAGATCAGAGAAGTTCCTCACACCATAGGCACAGGTGAGGGCATCGTAGGTATTATCGGCATATGGCATCTGGAGGGCACTGCCGAGAGTGAAGCTGACCTTGTCCGAAAGGCCTTCAGCACGCACCTTCTCCTCGCCTATGCGCATCATCTCCTGCGAGAGGTCGATGCCATCGACATGATGGGCTTTCTCCCGACGCAGAATCTCAAGAGTGAGGTCTGCCGTCCCTATGGCAACATCGAGAAGGCGCCCGCAAGGCGAAAGCATGGCAATGGTCTTCTTACGCCAGCTCTTGTCGATGTTCAATGAGAGCAGATGGTTTAGCTTGTCGTATGTCACGGCTATCCCGTCAAACAGATGGCCGATGTTCTTCTTTTCTTCCTGAACCATGATTATTGTCTGTTGTATCGTTCAAAATAAATATAACTATGCTCCGCAAGTCACTATAGCCAAAGGTCTTACAATCAATACAGGTAATGGATACGCTAACGTTTCCTATACATGGCACATCCTATTCAGGCATCTGTGCCAGACACTGACGGCTTCTGTCCTGCAAGGAAGTCACTGACAAAGCGGCGCCCGATGGCCAGCCCCTCCTCATAAAGAGCGTTGAGCTTATCTGTGTCACGTTCTATCCTGTCCACCTCGATAGGCTTCTCCGGGCGTATTACGAGCACTTTACCTTCATCCTCAAGGCGCTCTACAAGGGCCAGCTGCTCGTTATACAGAGCCTCACGGTTATGCATAGCATCCCTGAAGGCGGGGTATTGCTTATAGCGAGCTGTGCGCAATGAGGCGGAGAGCATGTCGACAGCCGGTCCCTTGGATGGTCTCTTGCGGAAACCCTTGTTGCGGGTCAGTATGACGACATTGTTGCGGTATCCCTTCGACATCGCTCTCACGACAGGAATGCTGTCCACGACTCCTCCGTCAAGCATTGGAATCCCGAGGACATCGACAGTCTTGCTGACATAAGGCAGACTGCTTGATGCCAGGATGATAGTAAGCGCGAGCTTATGTGCCTCAGCCTCAGGAAGCTCACGGAAAAGATGGAAATGATTGGAGAAATATTCCGCCTTGCCACTCCTCAGATTAGTAGTGACAATCTCAAACTCTGTCGGAGTATTGAAATACGTGTCATAATCGAAAGGCCACAGCCTGTTCGGGAGGTCATCGTACAGCAGCTTGACATTGAAGATATTACCCGTGGTAAGCAGGAGACGCAGCCCCAGATACTCGTGGCCGCAACGCTCTACAAGGCCGACGTTAGAGAAACGCGCCCTACCCTGCTGCCCTGTGACATAGCTGCAGCCGTTGCATGCACCTGCCGAGACACCTATGACATAGGGGAAACGCAGGCCTCCCTCCATAAAGGCATCGAGCACACCAATGGTGAATATGCCACGCATGCCTCCTCCTTCAAGCACCAACCCTGTTTTATCGATGTTATACATTTAAAATTATGTAAAAATTATACTAATACAATGCAAAGTTACAAAAATGTCAGATAAATATATTAATTTTGCAGTAATAATTAACATAACATAATGCTTTGGCCATGGCCTTAATTCATATCTGAAAGACATCAGCCTGCCTCATATGGCCCAACAGCTGCCAGTAAAGGCAGAAGCCACTGCCTATAGCAGCACAAAGCATTGAAGAGGCACAACCAGGGCATCAACCACACAACACCATATTCACAAACACCATGTTCTCAAAAGAAACCTACATCAGCCGCCGCAAGCAGCTTGCAGAGCTTGTACATGACGGCATCATCGTGCTTTTCGGCAACAACGAGTCGCCATGCAACTATCCATCAAACACCTATGCCCCATTCAGGCAGGACTCCACTTTCCTCTACTACTTTGGCCTGCAGGAGATTGGACTGGCAGGTGTCATAGACACTGAGAGCGGCGAGGAATGGCTCCTCGGCGATGATGTTGATGTTGAGGACATCGTGTGGTATGGGTCTGTCCCAACCATCTCAGACCTCGCGGCCACTGTCGGAGTGGCCAACTACGCACCATGGAAGAAGATTGCGGACATCATAAACGAGGCACAGGCCAAGAAACGCCGCATACACATACTGCCACCTTATCGCCATGACAACATGATACAGATTATGGACCTCATGGGGATACACCCCTCAAAGCAGAAAGAGGCTGCCTCTATCAATCTCATCAACGCTGTCGTGAAGATGCGCTCGACTAAGACTGCAGAGGAGATAGAAGAGATGGAGCGTGCCGTCCTGATAGGATACGAGATGCACACAAAGGCTATGAGGATGGTACGACCGGGACGTACAGAGAAGTTCATCGCCGGACATGTGGACAGCGTGGCTCTCTCGCTCGGCGCACACCACTCTTTCGCCACAATCTTCTCACAGCACGGAGAGATAATGCACGGAGGCCCGTCAATGAACAAGCTGGAGGACGGACGGCTCGTGCTTTGTGACGCAGGAGCTGAGACGATAAACAACTACTGCTCAGACAACACCCGCACCATGCCTGTGAACGGACGCTTCACACAGCGGCAGAAAGAGATATACGATATCGTCGACGAGTGTCACGACCTCGCTCTCGACGCCTCGAAGCCAGGAGTGAGATACTTCGATGTCCACCTCGCAGTATGCCGCCACATGACAGTACGCCTGAAAGAACTCGGACTCATGAAGGGCGATACCGATGAGGCAGTAGCAGCCGGCGCACACGCCATGTTCCTCCCTCACGGCCTCGGACACATGATGGGACTTGATGTGCACGACATGGAAGGTCTCGGACAGATACACGTGGGATTTGACGCTGAGACACGGCCACGTCTTGACCAGTTCGGGACAAACTGCCTGCGCATGGGACGCCGCCTTGAAGAGGGATTCGTTATAACAGACGAGCCAGGAATATACTTCATACCTGCACTTATTGACAGCTGGAAAGCATCTGGCCACTGCAAGGACTTCCTCAACTTTGACAAGATAGAGACATACAAGGACTTCGGCGGAATACGCCTTGAGGACGACCTCCTCATAACAAAGGACGGATGCCGGTTCCTCGGCGAGAAACGTATACCATACCACACCGCCGATGTCGAGCGATACATGGAGGAGAACGCAGAATAAAGTTGTTACCGCTCCATGGACTATCATGGAAACGGAAACAGACAACAACATAGTAATCAAAACAAGGAAAAAGAAACTAAACAATAATATTAACAAAAAAAAGAACAAACGAAATGAAGAAACTCTTAACTCTTGCCGTCATGATGCTGACAACATCTGGCATGATGGCACAGACTGAGACAAAGGCTGAGAAGAAAGACTCTGTCAATCCTAACAAGCCTGTATTCACAGTCATCAAGGAAAACCCCATCACATCAATCAAGAACCAGGCCCGCTCTGGCACCTGCTGGAACTATTCAACATTGTCATTCTTCGAGGCTGAGATACTGAAGAAGACAAAGAAGACCTATGACCTCTGCGAGATGTTCGTATGCAACAAGAACTACATGGACCGCGCCATTGTCAAGGTGCGCATGCACGGCGACGCACAGTTCTCACAGGGTGGTGCAGCGTATGATGTCCTCTATGTCCTGAAGAACTACGGCATATGCCCAGAGGAGGCAATGCCTGCCCCTGGCACAATGTACGGAGACACGCTGAACAACTTCAATGAGTTCTTCGCTGTCATGGAGCCATACGTTGACGCTGTAGCGAAGAGCTCAGCACGCACAATCTCAACTACATGGCGCAATGGCCTTCAGGGCATCCTCGACGCATACCTCGGCAAATGCCCTGAGACATTCAAGTATGAGGGGAAGACATATACCCCACAGCAGTTCGCCTCATCACTCGGCCTCAACTGGGATGACTATGTTACAATAACATCCTACACTCACCATCCATTCTACACACAGTTCGCTGTAGAGGTGCAGGACAACTGGCGCCAGCCAGGCTCATGGAACCTCCCGATGGACGAGATGGCTGCCATTATCGACAACGCCGTCATGAACGGCTACACCGTAGCATGGGGTGGTGATGTGTCAGAGAGCGGTTTCACTCGCGAAGGTCTCGCACTCCTTATCGACGAGAAAGGTACACAGAGCCTTGAGGGCTCAGATATGGCAAAATGGCTCAAACTGACTCCCAAGCAGAAGCAGGACAAACTGAAAGAGGCTGGAGTGACAGTGAAAGAGCTCACACCATCACAGGAGCAGAGACAGAAGGAGTATGACAACTGGACTCTTACCGACGACCACGGCATGCTCATCTACGGCATCGCCAAGGACCAGACGGGACGTGAGTACTACATGGTGAAGAACTCATGGGGAGAGACAGGAGAGTACAAAGGCATATGGTATATGTCAAAGAACTTCATCATAGCCAAGACCATGGACTATATGGTGAACAAGAACGCCATACCAAAGGAGATTCGCAAGAAGCTCGGTATCTGACCATTAAGACAAGATAGACAAAGGGGCATGTGACTGAGTGAAAGCGACATCCCCTTCCCTGACAAAGACGCAGGCAAAAAGAATGACATCACAGCGCGATGAAAGAAACCTTGCAGCCTACGTCTTTGTCAGGAATGTCTATATACATGCCTACCGCATCAAAACGCGAAGCCCATAACAGGAAGCCATAGGGCGGAGAACTGCGGATAGTGTCGTGAGACAATATCCACTGCCACAACAAACTATCATACAGCAGGCATAGCCATGTAGACGGCAAATACCATAGCTCAAAGCGGAAAGCATGAACACAACCTACCCCTCGCCCTTACCTGCAAATAAACGACAACTGGCATCAGGCAACATACTAGACAAGCCTTAGACCAGAAACTTACAACAAAAAGAGGCAAGGCTGAGCGAGATTTGAAAAACAACAAAAAGACAAATAACACAAAACTTCCGATGCATTTCAAATGGACATATACTCCGACCTCGGAGTCTGAGGAGGATGCAGCACAGACCCTGGCCCACAAGCTGAACATCGCACCTGTGCTCGCCCGACTGCTACTGAGGCGTGGCATAACGACAGAATCGGCAGCGAAACGATTTTTCCGTCCACAGCTGACGGACCTCATCAACCCCTTCTTGATGAAGGATATGGACCTCGCCGTCGACCGACTCAATGACGCCATAGGACGCAAGGAGCGTATCCTTGTATACGGTGACTATGACGTAGACGGATGTACGGCCGTCGCCTTGGTATACAAATTCCTCCAACAGTTCTACTCAAATATAGACTATTATATCCCTGACAGATACGACGAGGGATATGGCATATCAGAGAAAAGCATAAACCACGCCCATGAGACAGGCGTCTCGCTGATAATCATCCTCGACTGTGGCATAAAGGCGATAAAGGAAATAGCATACGCCAAAAGCCTTGGCATAGACTTCATCATCTGTGACCACCATGTGCCCGACGAGACACTTCCAGATGCTGTCGCAATCCTCAACCCAAAGCGCAACGACGACTCCTACCCTTTCAAACATCTTTGCGGATGCGGGGTGGGATTCAAGTTCATGCAGGGTTTCGCACGCAGCAATGGCATACCATTCTCACAGCTGCAGCCGACACTTGACCTCTGCGCCATAAGTGTCGCGGCAGACCTCGTCCCCATAGAGGGAGAGAACAGGATTCTGGCCTATCATGGCCTCAGGCAGATGAACCAGGCACCATCGACCGGACTGAAAGCCATAATAGAAATATGTGGCATGACAGGACGACAGGTGACAATGAGCGACATAACATTCAAGATAGGACCGCGGATAAACGCAAGCGGAAGGATGGAGAACGGACGCGAGAGCGTTGACCTACTCGTGGAGAAAGACTATGACAGGGCACTCAAGATTGCGGACAACATAAACGACTATAACGAGCAGCGCAAGGACATCGACAAGCAGATGACAGACGAGGCGAACCAGATTGTGGCCCGCCTTGAGAGCCAGCAACACTCAACAAGCATCGTACTGTACGACGAGAACTGGAAGAAGGGAGTCATAGGCATCGTAGCATCCCGACTGACAGAAATATACTTCAGACCGACAATTGTCATAACACGCGATGGAGACCTCGCAACAGGCTCAGCACGCTCAGTAGCAGGATTCGACATATACGCCGCCATAAAGTCGTGCCGCGACCTGCTCATGAACTTCGGAGGGCATACCTATGCTTGCGGACTGACCCTCAAATGGAACGATGTGAAAAAGTTCCAGGAAAGGTTCCAGGAATATGTCGACAACCACATCATGCCAGAGCAGACGGAGCCGACACTGAACATTGACGCATACATAGAGTTCAAGGACATCACAAAGAAGCTCCACTCTGACCTGAGAAAATTCGCCCCCTTCGGCCCAGGAAACCCCAAGCCTGTATTCGCCACGGAGGACGTGTATGACTTCGGGACATCGAAGGTAGTGGGAAGACAACAGGAACACATAAAGCTGGAACTTGTCGACTCCCGCTCAAACAACATCATGAACGGAATAGCATTCGGCCAGTCGGCAGCAGCAAGATACATAAAGTCAAGACGTTCGTTCGATATCGCATACACGATAGAGGACAATATATTCAGGCATGGGGCTTCGCAGCTCCAGATCGAGGATATACACAAACGATGACAATGGTGACTGCACGAGACACACTACAAGCAAGCCATCCGTGCAGACAGCCCACATATACGTAGCGAAAACAAAACCTGAAAGGATTATGGCACTCAGCTGACAGACGGGGAAACAGAAATATCCCGATTTGTAAAGAAAGATGTCGCCATCATCCTTTCCGGCTTTTTATGGGATGTCAGGTATGCTTGGGGGCGATGCGTTCATGCTGACACACAGCCACTTAGGCCATCCATAACGGAAGAGCATGACTAACGCAAGATAAAACCAATTTACAGAATCCAACACTAATAACCACTGTTCATGGATTATAGAGCTATATTGCGTAAATATTGGGGATACGAGGATTTCCGAGGGATACAACGTGAGATAATAGAGAGCATTGGATCAGGGCATGACACCCTCGGACTTATGCCGACAGGCGGTGGCAAATCCATCACATTCCAGGTGCCAGCCCTTGCGATGGATGGTGTATGCATAGTCATCACTCCGCTCATATCCCTAATGAAGGACCAGGTAGAACATCTGCGCAGGCTCTCCATACCAGCATATGCCATATCCTCAGAGCAGACACACAGCGAACAGGTAAAGATTCTTGACAACTGTATTTTCGGTGACATAAAATTCCTGTATTTATCACCCGAACGACTCTCCTCCCCTTTCTTTCTGACAAAATTGAGGCACATAAAGGTTAGCTTCATAACAGTAGACGAGGCTCACTGTATATCACAGTGGGGTTATGACTTCCGACCTGCCTATCTCGAAATATCAAAAGTAAGGAGAATCCTCACCTCATGTCCTGTACTGGCGCTGACAGCCACAGCCACACCAGATGTCGTGGACGATATACAGGAGAAACTTGAATTCAGGGAGAAAAGAGTCTTCTCCATGTCTTTCAGAAGGAAGAACATAACATACACTGTCAGGAGAACAGCTGACATCGTGCACGAGGCGATACACATATTGGAAAGAGTGGAAGGCTCTGCCATCATATACGTATCGAGCCGAAGGAAGACAAAGGAGCTGAGCAAGATACTCAACAGCAAAGGGATATCAGCAACCTACTACCATGCAGGTCTCGATATAGCTGTCAAGAACAGCCACCAGAATGAATGGCAGCTGGGCGAGAGAAGAGTCATTGTCGCCACTAATGCTTTCGGCATGGGCATAGACAAGCCAGATGTGCGACTTGTGATACATGCCGATGTGCCATCATCGCTCGAGGCATACTTCCAGGAAGCGGGGAGAGCGGGACGCGATGGGCAAAGGGCTTATGCAGTGCTGCTAGTGATGAAGAGCACAAATGCCGTGCTGAAGAAACGCATCGCACAGACATTCCCACCGAAAGATGTCATTCGGGACATATACGAGCATCTCGCATACTATTATGAAATAGGTGTCGGGATGGGGAAAGGACATACCTTCATATTCCCAGTTGAGAAGTTCTGTCTGACTAACCGATACAGTCCCTTTGTTGTCAATGCGGCATTACATATTCTTGACAACTGTGGATATATATATTACCAGACAGAGCCGGACGACAGGACAAGACTGAAATTCATTCTAGAACGTGATCAGCTATATACCATGCGTGAAGTGTCGCAAGAGGAGGATAACCTCATACAGGCTCTCATGAGACAATACCCCGGACTATTCTCCGATTATAAGCTTATATCAGAACGCTCGCTCGCTACATCTCTCGCAACGACACCCGAGCGTGTCTACATGCTCATGACCAGCCTGAGGAGAAGAGGGATAATTGACTTCATACCACCACGCGCAGAGCCGAAACTGACATATCTTGTCGATCGTGTTGATGGTAAGGATGTAAAGATAAACCATAAAGCCTATGACGATCTGCGCGATGTCATGTCAAAGCACATCGACTCAGTTATAAGCTATATCAATAACACTAATGAATGCCGGCAAATACAACTTGTCAGGTATTTCGGCGAAAAGAACTTTGAGGACTGTGGGACATGTGAGGTATGCCTGGAGAGAAAGCGTAACAGGCTCAGAGGCTCAGATACAGCCAAGAGACAGGAGACAGAATGCCAGAAACATATCATGAACCTATTATCAGACGGGGAAAAACATTCAGCCAATGAGTTGTCACACATACCATTCAATAAATCAATAGTATCGGGAGTAGTATCAGATATGATAGAAAAAGAGCTGATTCATTCTGACTCTATATTCATATGGCTGGCGCAGAAACGTTAAAGACAGTTAATCGCATAGACTTTCCTATAATTTTTCTTGGATGTATATTGGAAAATGAGTACTTTTGCAAGCGTAAACAAATAAAAAACATCAATCAGTAAGTTATGAACACATCATACGCACGCTTCTTCTATTTTTACTTTTACTTTGCAGGGAACTGTGAAGCGGGAAGTTGCGTGTAGATTTCAACTTAAGATGACAGATGCTTACCAAGCACGGTAAACGCATAAAAGTCCCGCTTCAACCCTGATGACTGAAGCGGGACTTTTACATGATATAAGGCATAAAGGAAAAAAGAATGAAACGAATAGCTATACAGGGCTTTGAGGGAAGCTTCCATGACATCACTGCCCACAAATACTTTGAGGGCGAACAACTCCAGCTTGTCTGCTGCGCCACATTCGAGGAGGTCTTCGACAATATGAAGGCCGACCCGACAATGCTTGGGCTGACAGCAATAGAGAACACCATAGCCGGTTCGCTACTACACAACTATGAGCTGTTGAGGGCAAGCGGGATGAGTGTCGTAGGTGAGCATAAGACACACATCAGCCACTGCCTCTGCTGTCTTGAGTCAGAGACGATAGAGGATATACGCGAAGTTCACTCCCACCCTGTAGCCCTAATGCAATGCCGCGATTATCTAAGCCGTCACCAGAGGATGAAGCTCGTTGAGGACGACGATACAGCAGGCTCGGCACGCTGGATAGCCGAGAACAAAATCAAGGGAGCAGCAGCAATATGCCATGCCGAGGCTGCCAAACTCTACGGACTGAAAATCCTCGAGAACCATATAGAGGACAACAAGCATAACTACACGAGATTCCTCGTCCTCTCCGACCCAAGGAAAGCAGATATGCTCAGGGCGATAAACCAGACAAACAAGGCATCGCTCGTCTTCTCTCTCCCACACGAGGAAGGGTCATTATCACAGGTACTCTCTATCCTCAGCTTCTATAAGATGCAGCTGACCAAGATACAGTCTTTGCCGATAATAGGCTGCGAATGGGAGTATATGTTCTACGTCGATGTGACATACGATGACATCATAAGATACCGTCAGGCTATCGACGCCATTACACCACTGACAAGAGAACTGACAATACTCGGAGAGTACAGGGCTGCCTGAGCCTACGACACCACAAACAAGAACAGACAAACAACCGGAATATATGATACAACCAGCAGAAAGACTGAACAACGTTCAGGAATACTACTTCAGTCGCAAACTTAAGGAAGTGGCACGCATGAATGCTGAGGGCAAGGATATAATATCACTTGCCATAGGCTCACCTGATATGCCACCTTCTCCAGAGACCATAGAGAAGCTCTGTGAAGTGGCACACGACCCTGACGCACATGGTTACCAGCCAACCTCAGGCACACCAGAGCTGAGAGAAGCCATGGCAGGATATTATAAGAGGTGGTACGGTGTGGACATTGACCCGAGAACAGAAATACAGCCCCTCATTGGTTCAAAGGAGGGCATTCTGCATATAACACTGGCATTCTGCAATCCGGGCGACAAAGTGCTTGTCCCTAACCCCGGATACCCGACATACACCTCGCTATCAAAGATTCTCGGACAGGAGATAGTCAATTATAACCTGCGTGAGGACAAAGGTTGGCAGCCAGACTGGGAACAACTTGAGAAAATGGATCTCAACGGAGTGAGACTGATGTGGACAAATTACCCGAACATGCCTACAGGCGGCAATGCAATGATGGAGACATACATCAAGCTCGTCCGTTTCGCCCAGAAGCATGATATCGTCGTCGTAAACGACAATCCCTACTCGTTCATCATCAACGAGCACCCAATATCCCTCCTGCAAGTTCCGGGAGCCAAGGATTGCTGTATAGAGCTCAACTCCATGTCCAAGAGTCACAACATGCCAGGTTGGCGTGTCGGACTATGCGCCACGAATGCGACATTCATATCATGGATTCTGAAGATAAAGTCAAATATTGACTCCGGAACATTCAGGGGACTCCAGCTTGCCGCGGCACAAGCCTACCACAACAGCGACGAATGGCATCACACGGCAAACTTCCAGACATATAAAAGACGGCGCGACATAGCCGAGGAGATAATGAAGACAATGGGATGCACATTCGACACATCACAGGTTGGAATGTTCCTTTGGGGACGCATACCTGACTCATACAAAGATTGTGAGGAACTGACAGAGCGCATACTACATGAGGCACGAGTATTCATAACACCAGGATTCATATTCGGCTCCAATGGCAACAGGTATGTACGAATCTCCTTATGTGCCAAAGACGAGAAGATGCGTGAGGCTCTTGGGAGAATCAGAGCTGCCTTAGGTTGAAAACAGCCTCCCTCACACCACAAAGGTAGACATACACACACAATGGTCATAAGGGCGCATCTCCCCCCTTCTCACAGTTAAGACATCCCAGAACGTTTTCATTAAGCCAGATGAGCAGGGAGTTCAAGCTTGCTTGAATACCCTGCCATGGCGAGAAAACGAAGGCGAAGCCAACGTTTTCATTAAGCCAGATGACCAATGAGAGCTTGCTCGCTTTGGCTTGGCGAGAAAAGGCAGGATAAAATCCAATGCATAAATGGGTTATGCACCTCAACACTCACAATAGAATATCAATAAACATTTAGCAATAATACAACAAAATTTTCATATATTATGGAACTACAACTTCTCCCCCTTAACATCCCAAGCGACCAAGAGCGCCCGTTCATCATTGCTGGCCCGTGTTCTGCTGAGACTGAAGAGCAGATAATGTGTACAGCAAAGCAGCTCGCTGAGAAAGGCTGCCACAACTTCCGTGCGGGAGTATGGAAACCACGCACCAAACCAGGAGGTTTCGAAGGACACGGCGAGCCAGCCCTGAAATGGATGGAGCAGGCAAAGAAAGAGACAGGTATGCTCGTGGGCACTGAGGTCGCGACACCCGAGCATGTCGAACTCGCCATGAAATATGAAATGGATATACTATGGATTGGAGCACGCACCACAGCTAACCCCTTTGCGATGCAGGCACTTGCCGACGCCATGAAAGGCATTGACAAGCCAGTGCTCGTGAAGAATCCTGTCAATCCAGACCTTGAGCTATGGATAGGAGCACTCGAGCGTCTCAATGCTGCCGGCATAAAGAGGCTCGGCGCCATACACCGCGGATTCTCATCCTACGACAAGACAATCTACCGCAATCTGCCTATGTGGCAGATACCTATAGAGCTGCGCCGACGCATACCAGAACTCCCCATCATCTGTGACCCTTCCCACATGGGTGGAAAACGCGAGCTTGTAGCTCCACTCTGCCAACAAGCCATGGACCTTGGATTTGACGGACTGATGGTAGAGAGCCACTGCGACCCAGACAAGGCGTGGTCCGACGCCAAGCAACAGGTCACACCCGACGTGCTCGACTATATACTCTCCATACTACAGGTGCGCGAGTCAAAATATACTACAGAGGGTATCAACCAGCTCAGGAAACAAATTGACGACCTTGATAACAAGCTCATGGAGATACTGTCTAAGCGCATGAGAGTATGCCGCGAGATAGGACAGTACAAGAAAGAGCATAACATGACTGTGCTGCAAACCGGACGATACACAGAGATTCTCGACAAGCGAGGAGCACAGGGTGCATTGTGCGGCATGAGCGCTGACTTCACGAAACAGATATTCGAGCATATCCACGAGGAGTCTGTACGCCAGCAGCTCGAGATAGTGAACAAATAACCCACACACATCTACCACCCCTGTAGCCTTCCCCCTCCCCCACGGACCGCTAAAGAGACAATGACAAGAAGATAAAAATCCATTTTATTCCCCCCACCCTCTCATCCTGACGAGAGAGGGAGGGGGATAAGGATAAAGTCTCCATTACCCCCGTCCTTCCAACAATGCCGCATGTCTCCCCAGCACAAACAAGACAAGATGTCGGGGATACAAACTAAGTGTGGGGATGATGCGTAAGACCACAGAGTGACTATTCACAGCACGCACTGCAAGTGCAATAATAGCCCCCATTGAAGAGCATAGCGCCCCAGGGAGTATGGGAATTTTGACAATGCGCACTGTTAAGTTCGGGATATTCGCGAAACCATAGTTCTATTCGCTGAGTAGTTACACCACAGAGACCAAGAATAAGAAAAATATGAAAATCCTTATATTAGGAGCAGGCAAGATGGGCTCGTTCTTCATCGACCTGCTCAGCTTTGACCATGAAGTGGCAGTCTATGAGCGCGACCCGCGCCGTCTGCGATTCACATACAACTGTCAGCGTTTCTCATCGTTGGACGAGATAGACACGTTCAATCCAGAACTCGTCATCAATGCCGTCACGGTCAGATACACCATGTCAGCTTTCGACGAGGTGATACCCCATCTCCCCGAGAGCTGCATATTGTCAGATATAAGTTCTGTCAAAACCGAACTGAAGGAGTACTACGAGAAGACAGGGTTCAGATACGTGTCCACCCACCCTATGTTCGGTCCCACATTCGCCAATCTCAACCAGCTGTCAGAGGAGAATGCCATTATCATCAGCGAGGGAGACTATATGGGGCGCTGTTTCTTCCGTGACCTTTACAGCCGTCTGGGACTTAACATATACGAGTACACCTTCGACGGGCACGACCGTACCGTGGCATACTCCCTCTCCATACCCTTCGTATCCACATTCACATTTGCGGCCGTCATGGAGCATCAGGACGCTCCTGGAACAACATTCAAGCGGCACATGCGCATAGCAAAGGGTGTGCTAAACGAGGATGACTATCTACTTCAGGAGATTCTCTTCAATCCCTACACACACGACAATGTCGTCAAGATACGCGAGGAGCTGAAAACACTCCTCGACATAATTGACGACAAGGACCCTCAGCGCATGCACCATTTCCTCTCAAAAATACGCCATAATGTCGAGCAGGACATTAAGGACTTGAGATAAAGAGGTGGGGGAATTTCGGCTTTTGTCATTTTCCAGATGACACCGGGCTTTACCTGGGGTCCAAAAATCCACCTGCACGGAGAATAAATATTTACTATCTTGCTTGGAAACATTAAGGAGGATAGGAATCACGCACAGCATAAATGCAATACCTACACAGCATGCGGAAAAGCCATGAGATATTATACAGAATACGAATCCCCATTGGGGACTATCATTATGCTATCCGAAGGCGCAGCCCTCACAGGGCTATATATGCTGGAAGGAAACCGGTATGTAGACACCATACTGTCTGGAACCGAGGACAAGGTCAACGTTTTCGTTAAGCCAGATGAGCAGAGGATTCAAGCTTGCTTGAATACCATGCCATGGCGAGAAAACGAAGGCGAAGCCAATGGTAGTCTTGTAGTTTTCAGTGAGACACGCCTCTGGCTCGACCGATATTTCAGCGGAGACAGACCTGTCAAAATGCCAAAGATAGAGCTCAAGGGGTCGGCATTCCAGAAAGAAGTGTGGGGCGCGCTGTTGTCTGTCCCATATGGCAGCGTGACGACATACGGCCAGATAGCAAAGGTTACAGCAGAAAGAATGGGACGCAAAAGCATGTCGGCCCAGGCTATAGGGAATGCTGTTGGGCGCAATCCTATCATGATTCTGGTACCATGCCACAGAGTGATCAAGGCTGATGGTAGCATAGGGGGATTCTCTGCAGGAGTGGAGAGGAAGAAGTGGCTTCTGGAGCACGAGAGGCAAGCTTGCTTGGCTATGCCGAGTGCAGCCGATATTCAACGGAAGTTAATTGTGACGGAAGAAGATAAAGTCAACTGACAACGAGCCGAGAGCAATATCAAGCTCACCTTGAATATTGCCGAGACAGTAAGGAGGAAGGCGAAGCCAAAACATTTGTATTTATACGAACAGGAAAGCCCCGCAGTCACTTGAAGTCTGACATAAGCTCTCTCGAGACTTTCCCCGTCACGAACTCTGGCAGATTATACGATTTCATAATCCTCTTATAATGCGAGGCGTCAGGCTGAGGCAGCAGGAAAGGCTTTGATAACTTTCCCTCCTCATCAATATGCACAATGTATGGACGTGTATAGAGCCCGTCGTCATGACGGCTCGCCATAACCATCCAACGCGAGTTGCTGCTCCAAGAATGATACGATGCTCTGAAATCAGGCAGCATAGAGACAGGTTGGGCAGACAGTATTCCATCAACCGGAAGCATCATCAGGCGTGCCTCTTTGTGCCATATGGAGAAATTGCCATAGTCAGATAGAGTGAACACAAGATGACGTGCATCAGGAGAACAACGTGGGAATGATACGCTCTTCTGGGTCAAGTTGGCATCATAGATTATGGTGACATTATCCCCAAACTGTTTCCTATCCGCGTCAAAACCTATACCGCAAAGGGAATAGTGCACCTTATCATAATCAGACGGGATGTCGACACTGTCTGCTGAGCAGAAATAAAGAGTCTTGCCATCCGGGCTCCACGACGGGAAAGTCTCAAACTTCGTCCCCGACATCAGCAAGGGACAACGTATGAGTGAATCTGTCTCAAGGTCATACACAACAATATCAGAAGAGAAATCGAAAACCTCAATCCTGTTACGGTCGGTGGTGTGGAACATCTGCTTTGTGTCATTCTGCGAGAAAGCGATGAATCTTCCGCCCGGATGCCAAGACGGATAGACGAGGGATTTAGGAGAGACAAGTTTACGCAGAGACGCTCCTGGACTGCCGACATACGTACCTGGGTAATTCTTACGGAGATGTATCATCACCTGTTCAGGATTATAGTTACTGAAAGAGTGACAGTTCATGCAGCCTCCATCTGTCTGTCGGTTTGTAATAATGGATTCCTCATCGTAATTCTCAACATTACGCTGGTAGATGCCCATTTCATTCCATACCTCGTAACCTGGTTCTATCAGACGGTACACTAATGTGTTGTCGATGGAATCTGGCGAAATATGAATGTCGAAAGGCTCATACTCCACCCACTTGCCATTTTTCTTTCCTTGTATGGTTACGGAAATAGTTTGGGAATGTTCCTTGAGATTCTTCCAATCACTTTCGGAGACACAGAAGCCGTCTTCTCCTTCGCTAGCTACGACAATGCACTCTCCTCCGGAAGAGAATACAGCCTGCAGGTTTTCAAGGGATTCTGTGCTGTCTGTAAGTGCGAAAGTTGGTGGTGATAGATTCACCGGGAGGAGTGTTCCTGAGTAATCGGGGAATATAATCGCAGCCTTCCCCAAGCGTTCTGCCTCTTGCTTTGAAAGTGTGCATGCTATCAGGCAAAACGTTGCAAAGAAGTAGAAAATGTATTTCTTCATTTCGTTGTCCTTGTTATTTGTTTGTATAAATACAGACGTTTTCTCCGCCAAGCAAAAGTGAGCAAGATCTCTTTGGTCTTATGGCTTATCGAAAACGTTGAGCTTGTCTTATGGTAGGGGTTGGGTGACTGTTCCCTTTAGTCTTTTATATGCCTCCCTAAAATATTTCTGTTCAGTCAGTTTATATTCAGGGAACTCCTCGCAAAGGTTAATAAACCTTTTGTCATAACGGGCAAGCAGGTAAAGGCTTCCAAGATATTGAAGGGTGGTGATGCATTGCCTGCTGCCTCTTGTCTGACGGGCAATATTCAGAAGGTCATCGTCAAGACCTTTTATTCCTGAGAAGCGATTGTTGGCAATAAGTGCTTTCCGTTTTATTCCGTATTCTGGGTCTTTCTCTACAGCAACATCATTGTAAAGGAAATTCTCTTGCTTCTCTGCCCATTCTTTATAGAAAAGAGTTTTCTTTAACCATAGCAGGTACTTCTCTGCCACACGGTAATGCCCGTAGATGATGTTTGTCTGTACAAGCCGTTGTAACATGCGTGGGGATATATTGTTTTTCTTCTCGTTCAACTCAAAGGCATAGCGTTGAGACTGGGCGACATGCCCCATGGAATAAAATATATCACTCAATAGAACAGCAAAATCTTCATTCAAAAGAACATCATTGTATATAGAACGGATATCACTACAAGGATTGTCAAAAAGGCGGTCACCAAGGAGCCCTTCTTCTGCAAGTGACATATTTAGGAAATTCTGACTGAGGAGATTAGTGATTGTTCTCTCTTGATCACATTTCTCGATGATGCCTTTCCAGTCTCGTTCTCTTGTCATAATGCTCAAACAGACATAATCATTGTTTGGTTTTCCAGACTCTGTGAAGCGTATTGTCAGCACTTGTAGACCTATAGGACTGAGGAATGTGAGCATTCCAAATGCGTAACAAGATGCAGGGAGAAAGGAAAGGAGAAGGGCTTGTGCTTTCTTTGTTATTATTCTTGTTATAGTAAGCGATGTGATTGCCACGAGAACAGTTCCGATTGTCATCACCGTCACTCCTTTTCCTGGAGTTGCAAAAAACTGAAGGAAGAAAGTGCGCATAATTTCCCCCACTCCATTCTGTGATATCTGTTCACGGAGTATATGTCTGTCCCAATAAAAAGTGCCCATACCTTCAGAATACATCAATACTGATGAAGAAATGTAGAAAATCGATATAGAGACAATAGTTGTGAGAGCAATGACTATAAGGATATTTAGTGTTGTTTTGTTCATTAGTCAGTAATTGTTAGGTTTTCTTATGCATAAGCAATGCAGAGTTGTATGCAGATTTCGTAATAGCAATGCAAAGGTAGTGAAAAGATGGTGAAGGACAAAATAATATCAAACTTTTATTGAAAGAATAATTGTTGAGGCTTTCTATGAAGGGGAGAAACTTCAAAAAAAAGACATGGGAAAACGGAATAATTCAAATCGCCACAATTCTTTTGAACTGTGGCGATTTGAATTATTCCGTTAATACATTATATGTATAAGTAGGTGCGCAGAAATATTTTTGTAATAATTGTATTGATTAGTGATTCAGAATCAGTATGTGATATAAACGAGTGTAGCAACGCCTACTTGACTGTTGTCACTTGCTGATAATGCGCAGTAGGCGGTGCAAGGAATATACAGATAATCCTGCACACCTACTTATTGAATGTTGTTTATTCTTGAGTTTCGTAACCCTCGTTCTGGTCACAAGCAGGATTCTTGATGATCTCGTCTTCTGGAATAGGCATGAACATCTTTGCCATGTTGAAGTCGAAGTTACGAGCTGTTCTCCACTGTGTGATGGTCTCCTTACCAACTGTAGGAAGAGAGTTCTTTGGATATACTGTATTTACATGGTCCTCAAGGAAACCAGATTTGTGAAGGTCAGAACGGAGGTAAGGCTCAGCACTGAATTCCTTACGACGCTCCTCGCCAAGAGCAACCAACCAAACAGGTGAAGAGTAACCCATCTCTGCCTTGCGAGCTGTGTAATACTCTTTTGCAGAAGGAACAGAAACCGTTTTTGTATTGAATGGGAATGGATAGCCTTCGAGATCTACTGCATCTCCGCGACCGTCACTGTCGCCATAGAAATCAGCAACCTTCTGGTGCATGGTTATGAACTTAGAAAGGTCTTTTCCAACCTCATTGTTACCGAAGGCACGCTCACGAATCATATCAATGTATGCCCAGCCTTCTGCTTCTTTTCCAAGACGGAAGCAGCACTCTGCCTGATCGAGTATAACGTTTGCAAAACGCTTGAAGTAGATATGGTCAGGAATCCAGAGAGCACCTGTTGCCCAATCGGTACCACGACCGTTACGCCAGTGCTTTGTAGAGTAAACAGTTGGAGCAGGATCTGCTGAAGCCCAGTGGAAACCACACCATCCGACAAACTCCTGATTGAATGGGTTATAGCCAATTGGGTGAAGAGGGTCGTATTTACCGTTACCGCCTTCATCGTCCATCTCATAGGCATCATATTCGTCCTGACTGAAGACACCATCCTTGTAGCCGCGAAGGTACTTGCTGTTTGCTTTGAGCCAGTTGGAAGAAGGCTTTACGCGTTGCTCCCACTTTGGGTGGTCCTTGCGAAGCTCGTAAGGAATTGTTGCAGATACCATTGATGCATCACGACGCTTGTCGAAAGAGCCTGCATATTTTCCTTCAAGATAATTTTCAAAGCAATCATAAAGTTCATAAGACATCTGGTATGTGCCCCAAGCACCATTTGAAGTAGGACCAAAATAGAATCCTGTCCAACCACGGGCACCTGCATTGTCGTTATCATCCCAAGAGCCCCACTTGTCGCCGGAGTTCAGCACAATCTGCCAGATAGCCTCCTTTGGCCATGCCTCGTCAGCATCGTAGAGAACAGAGAAAGAAGGAGAAAGCTCATACTCGCCACTGTTTATTACCTGCTGGAATGCTTCGTAAGCCTTCTGATAGCACTCATTAGCCTTGTCAGGACATGTAAACGCTTTCCACATGTATGCGTCGCCAAGGAATGTAAGTGCCATACCCTTGGTGCAACGACCGTACTGAGGAACTCCTGTAAGACCATCAAATGGTTTCCAGTCTAGAAGTTCTGCCGCTCCCTGGAAGTCCTGAATAACAAAGTCCCACATTTCCTCAAAGGTCTTTGCGCGCTCCTTTGTTGGAGTGTTGTTGAAGTTCTCACCGGTTACGAGGAGTGGTACTCTTCCAAAGGTGTTGGCAAGTGCAAAGAACTGGAATCCGCGGAGTGCCATTGCTTCACCCTTGAGGTGACGCTTGGTATTCTCTGTGAGATTTGTTGCTGTCTCAAGACCAGCGAGGAAGTCATTACAACGGGAGGCACATGCATAAGACTGACGCCAGAAGTCACGAAGCTGCTCGTTCTTTGCTGTCCAGTTCTGTGTCATGAAGTCCTTGTCCCATCCTGAAGCCTGGGAATCCATTGTTGGATGGAGACCGTTGAAAATCCAATACTTATAAGGGTCGTCGTTCTTTCCACTGCGACGGTGAAGGAGGTCGTAACAACCTGTCATACCCTTGATGGCGCTTTGGTCTGTCTCGAACATGGCATCTTCTGCAAGCAATGAGTAGTGGGTCACATCAAGAAATTTATCATTGTCACAAGATGTGAAAGCCAGACATCCAACAACTGCAGCGCCGAAAAGCTTTATAATATTTTTCATAATGTAAGTCTGTATTATTTTTTTAGAAAGTTACGTTAACACCGAAGTTGTAAGTACGTGGCATTGGGTAGCGACCTGTATCAAGACCGGTATAGAGAACTGAGCCCTGGCCACACTCCGGATCACCATACTTATTGTAGGAAGAGATGCAAAGAAGATTCTGGATACCTACATAGAAGCGAGCATTCTGAATCTGAAGCTTCTGGGAAATCTCACGTGGCAAAGTATAGCCAATCTGGAGGTTAGAAATCTTCAGGAAGTCGCCGTTCTTAACCCATGCGTCACTTGCACGCATGTTGTAGTTCTTGTCAACGATAGAAAGGCGTGCCTCTGTACCGTTAGGATTAGATGGAGACCATGCTGCAGCAGCTGCTGACTTAAGTATGTTTGGTGAACAGCCATCGTCAGAAGAGAACACATTTGTAAGACGCATTGCTGAGTAAGAATAAATCTTCTGACCGAGCACACCATGCATCTGCATGTTTGCATCCCACTGCTTGTATGTTACACCAATATTGAAACCGTAGTTGAAGGAAGGGAATCCGTTACCGAGAATCTCCATATCCTGACTGTCTATCTTCTTGTCGCCATTGAGGTCCTTGAAGCGATAGTCACCAATGTTCACCTCTGAAGCATCGATACCTCCGCTCATAGCTGCCTTGTAAGCATCAAGTTCTTGCTGGTTGCGGATAATACCATCTGTTCGATAGCCATAGAAAGAGCCTACAGCCTCTCCCTCCATGCTGATAGAGTGGTTGCCCCAGTGATAACCGTCTGCAGAACCTACTGCACCTGTGTTTGAACCGTCTCCAGTTCCTGCACCAGAAGAGTCGGAGTTTGTTGCATAGATAGGGTCACCCATCTTCTTTACCTTGTTCTTCAATGTAGAGCCTGTGAAGGTAAGGTTGAGGGACAGATCTTTGTTGAAACGCTTGTTCCAGCCAACCATGAACTCAAAACCTTTGTTCTGAATCTCACCGTAGTTGGTGTAGATATCCTGATAACCGGAAGAAGCACGAATCTGGCGGTAGAGGAGGAGGTCCTTAGATGTACGGATGAAGTAATCCAAGCCAATTACAAGCTGACTACCAAAGAAGGCTGCGTCAATACCGATATTTGTCTGCTCGTTGGTCTCCCACTTGAGCTTTGCATCCTTGAGAACAGGATAGAAACCTTTTTGAACATCAGGATTGTTTCCGAGACCCATGGCAGCTCCTGGAGCATAGTAAACGTACATACCGTTGACATTGAGACCATTTACAGAGAGGTCTGTAGCGCCACCTGAGTTACCTGTCTGACCCCATCCTAAGCGAAGCTTCAAGTTATCAAGCCAGTTAATGTCCTTCATGAAGCTCTCCTCAGAGATACGCCAGCCAAAGGCTGCTGATGGGAATGTTCCCCAGTGGTTCATTGAGCCGAAGTTAGAAGAACCGTCGCGACGAACGGTTGCAGTGAAGAGGTAGCGGTCCAGGAGTGAGTAGTTGAAACGTCCGAAGTAAGAGATTCCGCGCACCTCAAGGTTCAGGGCACCATTACCCTTGCGGCTGTCAAACTTATTTGTTGTAAGGCTGATATCACGGTTGTTAGCAGACTCGAAACCTGTTGCATTGGCTCCTGTCCACTGTCCATACCAACGTGAAACCTCATTACCGAGCATCACATTGATGTCATGTATACCATTGCCCCAATGATATGTGAGGGTATTAGAGATATAGAGTGTCTGGCTCTCGCTGTTGCTGAGGCTGAAGGCATACTCGTTGCCATCACGTGGTGCATAGTAAGCATCACCCACTGCACCTGCTCCACCGCCTGCGAGACCATTGACTACGTTTATCCACTGTCCGCCAACGTTGTTGAAGCGCTGTACATAGATACCGCCGCTGAAGTTGTTTGATGAGCCTGAGTTATAATCATAAGAGACGAGTGTCTTCCATGTTAGACCCTTGAGAGGTGTTATGGCAAGATATGCATTTGCCAGGGCGCGGTTAGAGCGGTTACGCGCTCTGTTCTCCATCTGCTTTGCATACATGTTGCCAAGTGTTGTACCCCAGAATCCGTCATTGAAGTTCTTGCCACCTGTCACCTCACCGAATGTGCCGTCAGGGTTGACAACTTGAGGCGATACATATGTGCCAGCAGGAACTCCCTGGTATGTAACGGTGCTGCTTGTCACGAAGTCCATTGAAGGGCATGCGAAGGCGAAGTCACGGAGAGACGAGAGGTTTCCGAAGTTACCGACAGAGCTGTTTGAGCCGTGAGAGTCTGTATGGGTGAAGCTTACCTCAGCGCCATATTCCAAGTAGCTGTTCACCTTTGTCTTGACATTGGCACGGGCTGTAATACGCTGATACTGTGTATTTACAACGATACCGTCATTGCGGAGGAATCCGAGTGAGGCAGCATAAGTTGTCTTGTCTGTTCCGCCTGATGTTGAGATGTTGTAGTTCTGTCTCCAGGCTGAATTGGTCATAACATCCTGCCAGTCGATAGCATTACGCTTCCCGTCATATTGTGCTGTCCAGACAGGGTTCCACATGAGAGGGTTGCCGCTCGCGTCAACCTGACCGTCATTGACACGTGCCTGACGAAGATTGGCAGCATACTGGTCAACATCGCATACATCGAGTGTGCGTGAGAGTGTCTGGAGGCCGAAGTCGGCAGTGACATTGATATTGGCGTGGCCCTTATTTCCATGCTTTGTTGTGATCATGATGACACCGTTAGCGCCGGCAGCACCATAGATAGCAGTGGCAGAGGCGTCCTTGAGGACATCAATGCTCTCAACGTCAGATGGAGAAAGGAAGTCTGCGTTTGTACCGACCTGGATGCCATCGACAACATAAAGCGGGGCGGCCGAGCCATTGATGGTGGCGACACCACGGATGCGTATCTGTGCTTTCGAGTCAGGAGAACCGTCCTGCATGGTTACTATCACACCAGGAGCGGCGCCCTGAAGTCCCTGACTGATATTCACAGGTGATTTCTTGAGCATTGACTCTTTATCGACAGATACTACAGAACCTGTGATGTCTGATTTCTTCATCGTGCCATAGCCGATAACGACGACATCATTAAGCATGGTGTTATCTTCCTTCAGAACAACGTTTACCTGCTGTTTGCCTGCTACGCTGACTCTTTGAGGCAGATATCCAATGTAAGAGACATTGAGGACTCCATTCTCCGCTATGTTGACAGAGAAATTACCGTTAACATCAGTCACAGTACCAGTCTGTGTACCGACAACTTTCACCGTAGCGCCTGCAACAGGGCTTCCGGTTTCATCGTTTACTGTTCCCTTAACCACGTTCTGAGCCCAAGCTCCCAAAGGAAGCAAACAGAACAGGAACACTAACACTAATGGCTTTTGTAATGACTTTACAAATCTCATAAAAAAGTTGTTAGTTAGGTTAATATATAGGTTTTTATAAAAGTTAGACGGATATTTTTCATTCTCATCAACATGCCTTGACTTTGGGTCATATCCCAGAAGACTGGAAAGTTCCACCGTTTGGCTTCGCCTTTACGATTATTGCTATGTCATGATTGGAGACAACAATGTAACGAGGTGTCAGACATGTCGAGGAACAAGGGTGGCATGCATATTTAAAATGCTTTAAAACTCTTCTATGTTTAGGTATCTTTTCAGTTAGTTATTAGTAAAACACGATAAAAAACTTAACAAAAAAAGCCTTAATATCTGTTTACATCTTTGTTGCAAATTTATCACAAAATGCTTAATTGGTTGCACAATATTACAGAAAACCGCAATATTGTAACTTTTATTAACGTTTATACCGCCGTAGTATACACATTTTAATAATCGTAAGCATTACGAATACCATAACGTATGAATTAAGATATTAGATATGGAGGATTATTGCTGCATATGATACTGTATTTGCATAAGGCGACACAGAAGCCTTCTTGGGGGAGCTTGGATGAGACTGGCTCGGCAATCACGACCACAGAGCTCACTGAAATAAATCAAACAGCTCAAAGCCAGAGCCATACGGGATGTAGAATTGAGTTGCAGAGCTATGATGGGGCGAGCAGCATTCAAGGCTTGTCGGCTATCTTTCTTCATCCTCACAACAGGAGGCATGAGTTAGTTGTAACAGAACCGTATGAGACGAATGGAAGAAGAAGCATCACTGTTGACTTGTAGTTTCATGCCAGACTGTCATGTATGTTAATTCTCTATATCAGAAAAAGGGTATGGAAATAATGCATAGATTTCACTAAGTGTAAGCAATATGAATTGGCCTCTCATAAGCACTTTTTGAGGATATCATTCAGAGCTTATAAGAGGCCAAAAGGTTATGAATGGGGAAAGATGGGAGACGAGGTTAAAAAATGAAAGCTAAAGAGACCGAAAAGTATCAGAATGTAACCTGCGGCATAATCACAGAATTGATGTCGGCATGTTACGCCATGTGTGTGAAACCATGGGTAAGTTGTCAGAGCGAGAATGTGAAGCCAAGGCTCCAATACTCTTTCAGTTGGAAATATCCGTATGTGTCGTCACGCTTGGCGGCAGAGTCGTCAAAGCGTGGGTACACGAAGAGCTGTGTCGATATGAACTTTGAGAGCTGGAATGTCAACGTGTTCTCCCATTCCACCTCTGTCCTGTGATAGGTCGTGTATGCATACAGCCGTGACTTCAGACTTATCAGTGGTGAGAATCTCCATGAAACATCTGTCGTGAATGTCGAGCCTAAGTCCCAAAGGGTATGATGCCCCTCGTCGATACCGTATTTCTGTGCCAGGCCAAGTCTGTCGACATATTTCATGTTACCTGCGAGAGGTGATATGTTCACTGTTCCTGTCAGGCGTCCCTTGAGCCAGTTTATCTTGTAGTCCATACCGAGGGAGAGGTTGACATTGAGCGGGGAGAGGAAGTCGGAGTAGACGACAGGGTCGTTCGATTTGTATCCGTGTGTGAACTGTGTGCTGAAAATGCCTTGCAGAGTGTAGTACCATTTACGGGAGGCTTGTATGCCAAGCTTTGATGTGAGGCGGATGAGGTCTTCGGTGCTCTTGAAATCATGGAGCGAGTCGCCTTGTGCAGACTGCATTCCGAGCTTCATCTCGAGTTTGTTGTCCCATTTTACCTTTTCCTTGTCGTTGTAGTTCAGCTGTATTGTGGCTGCTCCTATCATGGCATACGACGATGTGCCACCCTTGTACCAGTTGCCAGAGACATAGTTCTGGATGAACTGCAGCGAATAGTCGCCAACATATTTCCAGAAGTTTGGCCTGACAGTGACAAGGTCGAGACTGTTGGGTATATCAGCCGGTGTTGTTATAATAATAGGTGTCTCCTCTGTCTGGCTTGTCATGACGACATCATTCTTCACAGGCTCTTGTGGTTTGAACTCTATGTCACCATTTTGTCTGATACGCCCATCTGTGTCGAACACCATTTCTGGATGAGCGAGGTACATAGACATCAATGCGCGGTCAGCCAGCGAACGTGTTTCAGAGACACTGTCTAGCGAGAACAGGCGGTGGGGGACACCGTGGTAGAATGTCAATGGTGTGAGCACATCATAATGTTCCATACGGCTCACAGGCTTGTGTCGGGACAGTGAGTCAGGGACGGCGGCTGTCATGCCTGACGCAAAGAGAGAATCCCGCAACAGGCGAAGGGAGTCTACGTAGTGCCTGATGCTGGCACCACGATGGGCGAATGATGAGCGGCGTGAAGACGAGGATATGTTTGTTGTCTGTGCCAAAGCATAGTCGGCAGACAAGAGGAGAACAAGCCAAAAGGATACGAATCCTATCATGAACGCCTTGCCAGGCTTCATAATATCGAGGACACGAGAGGTCAAAACTTTATGTATGTTGCTACACATAATATCTATCTGAATGTTTGTACGTTATATTTCAAATATGAGACAACAGCCTTAAGAGGAGAATATGGCAAGCATCAGTATCTTCAAACCAAGGTAGAGACACGACGTAGTAGACCAAGTACTCTGACACGAGGGGATACCATTTGTATGAATACAGGCGTTATGTGTCCCGCAAAAGGCAGCACAAAGATAAAGATAATATTTTAAAAATGTTATTTATTTAGAGATATTTTTGCGTATATTATATTTTTGTAGTATTTTTGCATATTGAACACTGCCGGCCACATACAACAGTCGGGAAGCATGGCATAACGTCTCAGAAAGTGGCAAGGGGGCCGTGGATGTCTACTCTGGCAGACGACTGGGGGCAGGATGTTCCACGGGCTGTTCCGCCTTAGCGAGAAAGGCTACGGGTAGGCGAGCAAAGCTCGGGAATGAACAAATGATTTCGTTAAGCCAACGATTCCGTTAAGCCAAAAGGCCAAAGAGGGATTGCTCATAACATTCACCATGGTGAGAAAAGGCAGGATGAAATCCAAGGATGAAATTCAACATAAAAATATAAATGGACAAAAACACTATCACAGGATTTGTGCTTATCGCGCTTGTGCTCATAGGATTCGGATGGTACAACCAGCCATCTGCCGAGCAGATAGCCGAGGCAGCACGTCAGGATTCAATCGCACAAGTAGAGAGGAAAAAAGCCGAGGCACAGCAGAAACAAGCCGAGGCACAGCAGAAGGCCAAGGCCGAAGCCGTGGAGGAAGACTCCACATCACTCTTCTACACCGCAAAGAAAGGCACATCGACTGACATCATCCTCAAGAACACGAAGCTTGAGGTGTATATCCCCACCAAGGGAGGCACGGTGGCAAAAGCCGTAATAAAGAACTTCAAGGACCGCGAGGGGAACAAGGATGTCACGCTCTTTGACAAGAAAGACCAGACATTGAGGTTCATGTTCGAGGGCAAGGAGGAGAACATCTCGACAGCCGACCTTTTCTTCACACCTTCAGCCCAGACTGACACTACCGTAACAATGACAGCAGTGGCAGCGCCAGGCAAGGAGCTCATCATCACTTACAGCCTTGGCAAAGACTATCTCCTCCACGCCCAGGTAAGCATGAAGGGCATGTCGGGACTTTTCCCGCCATCATGCAAGACGATGGACATAGAATGGACCGACCGTTGCCGCCAGCAGGAGCGGGGCTTCACATTCGAGAACAGATACGCATCGCTGACATGGCATGAGGCAGAGGGTGGCACAGACTACCTCAACGAGACATCAGAGAAAGTCGATGAGCCAATAGAGACGGTGACAGACTGGATAGCATTCAAGAACCAGTTCTTCTCTGCCGTAATCATCAGCCGTGACAACTTCAAGGAGGGCGCACTGGTTTCGAGCGTGCCACAGGAGAAAGGCTCTGGCTATCTGAAAGACTATACAGCACGGCTCAAGACACAGTTCGACCCCACAGGCTCACGCCCATCCGAGTTCGAGTTCTACTACGGCCCCAACGATTTCCGCCTGCTGAAGGATGTGGAGAAGGAAAGCACATTCGGCAAGGACCTTGAGATGGAGCGACTGGTATACCTCGGATGGCCACTGTTCCGCATCATAAACAGATGGTTCACACTGTACATCTTCGACTGGCTGACAGCTATGGGCATACCAATGGGTATCGTCATCATCCTCATCACACTGATACTCAAGGCACTGACATACCCAATGGTAAGGAAGAGCTACATGTCATCGGCAAAGATGCGCGTGCTCAAACCGAAACTTGAGGAGGCTACCAAGCAGTACAACAAGCCCGAGGACCAGATGAAGAAGCAGCAGGAGATGATGATGATGTATTCACGCTACGGTGTCTCTCCGATGTCCGGATGCCTCCCTATGCTCATACAGATGCCTATCTGGATAGCCATGTTCAACTTCGTCCCTAACGCCATACAGCTGCGCGGACAGTCATTCCTCTGGATTGACGACCTCTCCACATACGACCCCATAATAGAGTGGGGAGAGAATCTGTGGCTCATTGGCGACCACCTGTCGCTGACATGTATCCTCTTCTGCGCATCGAACCTCCTGTACTCGTGGTTCACAATGCAGCAGCAGAAGGACCAGATGGTAGGCCAGCAGGCAGAGCAAATGAAGATGATGCAGTGGATGATGTTCCTCATGCCGCTCATGTTCTTCTTCATGTTCAACGACTACTCTGCCGGCCTGAACTTCTACTACTTCATCTCACTCCTCTTCTCTGCTATCATAATGTTCGCGCTGCGCAAGACCACAAACGACGAGAAACTCCTCGCGAAACTCGAAGAACGATACAAAGAGAATATGGCCAACCCTAACCGCAAGGCTTCCGGCTTATACGGACGACTGGAGGAGATGCAGCGCAAACAGGCGGAGATGGAACGCCAGAGACAGGAACTCAGAAAGAAAAGATTAGGACATTAACCCCCAGAAAGCTGTGGGCGGAGGAAAACCTGCCCACAGCGATATTCAAAAGAAACTTTCATATATGGTCAAAGCATTTATAGCAACAGCGGCATTGGCAATGACAACAACAGCCTTAATGGCAGGGACACAGACCGCAAACATCGGCAAGACAGACGCAAAGACACTGGGTACGGAGCTTATGACACCAGAGGCTTTGTGGGCCATGGGACGCATCTCGGCAGCAGCGCCATCACCCGACGGGAAGACTGTCGTATACCAAGTAGGGTATTACTCCGTGAAAGAGAACCGCAGCCACCATGTCCTTTACATAATAAATACTGACGGCAGCGGGCAGAAGTTGCTCACCACATCATCAAAGAACGAGACTGACCCAGCATGGATTGACGGAGGAAGACGCATTGCATACCTTACAAACGAGAGCGGGAGCTCACAGCTATGGTCAATGCTCCCCGACGGGACAGACCGCAGACAGATGACAAACGACAAGCTGGACATTGAGGGGTACAAGTTCTCACCTGACGGACAGAAGGTAATACTCATCAAGTCACTGCCTTACAACGACATCATACAGCCAAAGCACAAAGATCTCCCGAAAGCGACCGGCCGCGTCATTACCGACCTCAACTACCGCCACTGGGACCATTATGTGGAGAGCATAAGCCATCCTTTTGTGGCTGATGTCAACAACGGTAGTGTCAACGAGGGGAAAGACATTATTGAGGGCGAGCCATACGAGTGTCCGATGGCACCTTTCGGCGGTGTGGAGCAGCTCGACTGGAGCACAGACTCTAAGACTATAGCCTACACATGCAGGAAGAAAACCGGGCGCGACTATGCTATATCAACAGACTCTGACATATTCTTATATAATGTAGGCGATGGCACAACACGCAACATATGCAAGAGTGAGGGTTTCAAACAGCCTGAGACAGACCCTACAAAGACCATGCAGACACAGGAGATAAACTCAGACAAATATGCTGATGAGAACATGGGTTACGACCAGAACCCCTCTTTCTCTCCTGATGGAAAATACATAGCATGGCAGTCGATGAGACGCGACGGATACGAGTCTGACCGCATGAGACTATGCGTTTATAACCTCACGACAGGCCAGAAGACCTACGTGACAGAATCATTCGACTCGAGCGTAGAGGCATTCTCGTGGTCTAAGAACTCTAAGAGCATCCACTTCATCGGTGTTTGGCATGGTTGCATAAACCTATACAAGACAACACTTGGCGGCATAGTGACAAAGCTCACTGACGACAAGATGGACTTCGGGAACATTCAGGCGATGGCATCATCTGCCAAAAAGGGAGGTGACCTTCTGCTCATGTCACGCCACAGCATGTCACAGGGCGACGAGCTGTATATCGTCACTCCAGGGAAAGACTGCAAGACAACAAAGATATGCCAGCTGACAAACGAGAACACCGACTTCTACCAGCAGCTGAAGTTCGGCAAGGTCGAGGAGCGCTGGGTGAAGACATCTGACGGCAAGGACATGCTGACATGGATAATCTTACCACCAAACTTTGACCCTAACAAGAAATACCCTACCCTTCTCTTCTGCGAAGGCGGCCCCCAGAGTCCTGTGAGCCAGTTCTGGTCATACCGCTGGAACTTCCAGATCATGGCAGCCAACGGATACATAGTAGTGGCCCCTAACCGCCGTGGACTCCCAGGTTTCGGTAGCGAATGGTGTGAGGAGATATCCGGCGACTGGACAGGACAGTGTATGAAAGACTACCTCTCTGCCATCGACGACGCATGCACCCTGCCTTATGTTGACAAAGACCGCCTGGGATGCGTAGGCGCAAGCTTCGGTGGATTCTCCGTATACTTCCTTGCAGGACATCACGAGAAGCGCTTCAAGGCTTTCATAGCTCATGACGGAGCTTTCAACCTTGAGTCAATGTATACAGACACAGAGGAGATGTGGTTCTCTAACTGGGAATATGACGACGCATTCTGGAACAAGGACAAGACAGAGCGCGCCAAGAGAACATACGACAACTCTCCCCACCGTTTCGTTGACAAATGGGACACACCGATACTGTGCATACACGGAGAGCTAGACTATCGCATAAACGCCAACCAGGGCTTCGGAGCCTTCAATGCGGCACGCATGAAAGGCATACCTGCCGAGCTGCTGATATTCCCTGACGAGAACCATTGGGTGCTAAAGCCGCAGAACGGTGTGCTATGGCAGCGCACGTTCTTCTCATGGCTTGACAAATGGCTGAAGAAATAAGCCGCACAGGCACAGAATACCATTCTACCTGAACCATTTCACAAATAAGGCAGAATTACGTTTCGGCATTGCGAACGACACCAATGGAGACACATCCGTGGAGGAAATCATGCCGGAAGCTGTTGAATAAAAATAACAAAACGCCTCATTGACAGAGACATAAAGACTACCATCAATGGCAAAAGAGAACGAGACAGTCGAAGAGAAGAAAGAAGTGCTCAACTTCATAGAGCAGATAGTAAAGAAAGACCTTGCAGAAGGAAAGAATGGCGGAAGACTCCAGACACGTTTCCCGCCCGAGCCTAACGGATATCTGCATATTGGCCACGCAAAAGCCATCGCAATGGATTTTGGCGTAGCAAAGAAGTTCGGTGGCGTATGCAACCTGCGCATGGATGACACAAACCCACAGAAAGAAGACACTGAATATGTAGAGGCTATAAAGCGTGATATAGAGTGGCTCGGATTCAAGTGGGGGAAACTCGTATACGCATCAGACTATTTCCAGGACCTGTGGGATTTCGCAGTATGGTGCATAAAGCAGGGAAGAGCATACGTTGACGAGCAGTCGGCAGAGACAATCGCACAGCAGAAAGGCACACCGACAACTCCAGGAACTAACTCACCATTCCGCGACCGCCCTGTAGAGGAAAGCCTACGCCTGTTTGAGGAAATGAACTCTGGCAAGATGGAGCCGGGCAAGATGGTCCTGAGGGCAAAGATAGACATGGCATCACCTAATATGCACTTCCGCGACCCATTCATGTACCGTGTTCTGAACATGGAGCACTGGCGCACAGGAAACAAGTGGAACGCATACCCCATGTACGACTTCACACACGGACAGTCAGACTATCTCGAGGGGGTGACCCACTCTATATGTACACTTGAATTTGTACCACATCATGAGTTGTATGACCTCTTCGTGACATGGATAAAGGAATGGAAGGGCGAGACAGAGAACATAGAGGACAACAGACCACGCCAGTTCGAGTTCAACAAGCTGAACCTCAACTATACTCTTATGTCAAAGCGTAACCTCCTCATCCTCACAAAAGAGAATGTCGTGAACGGATGGGACGACCCGCGTATGCCTACTATTTGCGGCATCCGCCGACGTGGCTACTCACCAGAGTCAATACTGAAATTCATCGACTCTATCGGCTACACCACATTTGACGCCCTCAACGACATAAAACTGATGGAAGCTGCCGCAAGGCAGGACCTCAACGAGCGTGCGACACGCGTCTCTGCTGTGCTCGACCCCGTCAAGCTGATAATAACAAACTATCCTGAAGGCCAGTCAGAGGAACTTGAAGTTGTGAATAACCCTGAGCGGCCAGAGGATGGCACACACACAATAACATTCTCACGCGAGTTGTGGATAGAACGCTCAGACTTCAAGATTGATCCAGACAAGAAGTTCTTCCGTATGTACCCAGGGAAAGAGACAAGATTGAAGGGTGCTTACATCCTCGACTGTACAGGATACAAGGTGGACGATGAAGGAAATGTGCAAGAGATATACTGCACATATGACCCAGACTCAAAAGCAGGTACACCAGGAGCCGACCGTAAGGTTAAAGGCACAATACACTGGGTAAGCTGCAGACACTGCCTCCCTGCAGAGGTGAGAAATTATGAGTGTCTGTGGACCTGTGAGAACCCACGCGATGCAATCAAGCAGTATGAGAAAGAGCACAATGTGAGAGGCATTGATGCTATGCGCCCATTCCTCAACCCTAACAGCCTCCGTATAAACACTAACGCTGTAGTAGAGGAATATGCAGCAACGCTCCCAGAATTGTCATATCTCCAGTTCAACCGTATCGGATACTTCAATATTGACCCAGACTCTAAACCTGGACATCTCGTGTTCAACTCTACAGTCGGGCTGAAAGAGAACAAAGGGAAATAAGCGCGCCCATACCTCCCCCCACTCCATCTGGCTGATGCCAGAGCATAACAACTGGTACCAGCCGGATGGCAAGCATATACAGCCATTAGATTGTATCTATATTAATAAAAGGTGATAGCTGCAGATAAGCACGACAAGCCATCCGTCCCAAGAAAACTCCAATACGTCACTTGGAGACAATCAGGTGTGAGAATCAAATCCTGGGAGAGAAAAGCATCACCTGAGATATTGGCTTGAGGGGGAGAGGGACGTAACAATAAAAGACGTATATGTAACATAACAGTCTTGTGGGAATCTATGGGTTGCCTGATTATCCAAAACGTCTCCGTAGGCTGTGAAAACAAAAACAAACAGAAAAAAGATTAATGTTTACTGACCTATTCAGTTTCCTTCTTGACCAGCTTAATTATGTCAATGTGTTCATACTCATGACAATAGAGAGCACGTTCATCCCCTTTCCGTCAGAGATTGTGCTTCCACCTGCGGCATATCATGCCCACGCCACTGGCGACCAGAATGTTTTCCTGCTTATCATAGCCGCAACACTGGGTGCCGACCTCGGAGCTACAATAAATTATTTCCTGGCATTCTACCTTGGGCGCCCCATGATATACGCCTTCGCAAGAAGCAAATGGGGACACCGCTGCCTGCTGAACGAAGAGAAGGTTGAGCGTAGTGAGAAATATTTTGATGACCATGGCGTAGTGGCTACACTGACTGGAAGACTCGTACCAGTTGTGAGACAGCTGATATCCATACCAGCCGGTCTTGCAAAGATGAATTATCTGAAATTCATCCTCTACACCACAATCGGAGCTGGAATATGGAACTGCGTGCTTGCAGCCATCGGATGGTATCTGCAGACAATAGTCCCAGAAGACCAGCTGATGGGAAAAGTAAACGAATACAGTGAGCATATAAAGATAGTAATTCTCGCGGTGATATTCATTGCCGCCATAATCCTTATAACTAAAAAATATCTTAAGAAATAATGGAAAACAACATCTGCAGACTAAATCCAAAAGACTTCAAGGCCGTTGTCGACGGCAAGAAGACAGACCTTTTCATACTGCGCAATGACAAAGGTTATGAATGTGCGGTAACAAACTATGGCGGAGCTATCGTAGCTATCATGGTACCTGACAAGAATGGACAGATAGCCAATGTCATCCAGGGACATGACAATATCCAGGACGTAATTAACTCTCCAGAGCCATTCCTCTCAACACTCATCGGCCGATTCGGCAACCGCATCAAAGAAGGTAAGTTCACACTCAGCGGCAAACAGTACCAGTTAGCCACAAACGATGGACCAAACCATCTGCACGGAGGTCCGACAGGTTTCCATGCCCGCATGTGGGATGCTACCCAGATGAATGACAATACTATTGTCCTTAAATACACTTCTGCCTATGGCGAGGAAGGCTTCACGGGCGAGATGACAATAACAGTCCTATACACATGGACCGACGCCAATGAGCTCATAATAGACTATCTCGCAACGACTAACAAGAAGACAATAGTCAACCTAACCCACCACGCTTTCTTCTCTCTCGCCGGAATAGCAGACCCTACCCCATCCGTGGAGAACCTTATCTGCGAGATGAACGCAGACTTCTATCTCCCTATCGACGAGACAAGCATTCCGACTGGCGAGATACTGAAAGTAGAAGGCACACCGTTTGACTTCCGCACTCCTAAGACCATCGGTCAGGACATAAACGCAGACAACGAGCAGCTTAAGAACGGACATGGCTATGACCACAACTATGTCCTCAACAAGCGTGAGGTGGGCGAGCTGAGCTTTGCTGCCCGCATAACAGAACCAAACTCCGGACGTACTATGGAATGCTGGACAACAGAGCCAGGACTGCAGATGTACACAGGCAATTTCGAGAGTGGCATAAAGGGCACACATGGCTCAACATACCCATTCAGAAGCGGAATATGCCTTGAGGCGCAACACTTCCCAGACTCACCTAACAGGCCATACTTCCCGACCGTTGTGCTTAAGCCAGGACAGGAATACACCCAGCGAACCATATATAAGTTTGGTGTGACAAAATAAAGAAAAAGACGAGCCTATTCACTTACATATACACGTTAAGTGAATAGGCATAATACCTAATGACTATGGACATAGAACACGTTAGAAGCAGATTCATCAAGCATTTTGATGGAAAGACTGGAAACATCTACGCTGCACCCGGACGCATTAACCTCATCGGCGAGCATACGGACTATAACGGCGGTTTTGTATTCCCAGGAGCTGTTGACTGTGGCATAATGGCTGAGATACGCCCTAATGGTACACAAACAGTAATGTGCTACAGCATCGACCTAAAAGACCGCGTCGAATTCAAAGTGACAGATACAGAAGGTCCACGTGCTACATGGGCACGATTCATCTTCGGCATCGTTAAAGAGATGCAAGGACTTGGAGTCGACGTTAAGGGATTCAACACAGCATTCGCAGGTGATGTCCCTCTTGGCGCAGGCATGTCATCTTCAGCCGCACTCGAGAGCTGCTTCGCATTCGCCCTGAACGACCTCTTTGGTGACAACCGCGTAAGCAAATGGGATCTCGTCCTTGCCGGACAAGCCACAGAGCATAAATATATCGGTTGTAACTGTGGCATCATGGACCAGTTCGCCAGTGTCTTTGGACAAGAGGGACGACTCATGCGCCTTGACTGCAACACACGTGAGTTCGAATACTTCCCATTCAATCCACAGGGATATAAGCTTGTCCTTGTCAACTCATGTGTGAAGCATGAACTGGCCGGCTCGCCATACAACGACCGCCGACGCTCATGCGAGAACGTTGTGAAAGCTGTCAACAAGAAACATCCTGAGCGTAACGCTCAGACCTTGAGAGATTGCACATGGGATGACCTTAAAGAGGTCAGCGCTGATGTATCGGCTGAGGATATTCAGCGTGCGACATTCGTCCTCGGTGAGAAAGACCGAGTGCTCGGTGTATGCGACGCTCTCAACAAAGGCGACTATGAGGAAGTTGGAAGGCTCATGTATCTGACACATCAGGGACTGTCAAAGGATTACGAGGTCAGCTGTGAGGAACTCGACTATCTCAACGACCTTGCAAAAGAATGTGGAGTGACTGGCTCAAGAATCATGGGTGGTGGATTCGGAGGTTGCACCATCAACCTTGTCAAAGATGACATATACGACGCATTCATAGCAACTGTCAAGGAAAAGTACAAGGCAAAATACGGCATTGAGCCACGTATTCATGACGTGCATATAGGCAACGGAGCAAGAAAAGTCTGCTGATACAATGCCATGCTCAACACGGTAGAGAATCTCAATAATTCTGCTCTATAGCACAAACAGTACAAGCAGGAGACTCACCATATTTTTTGTGGGGATTGTCTCCTGCTTGTTTTTTGTATAGTGATATTGTGTGGAACGTTTTCGTTAAGCCAAAAGACCAAAGGAAACTTGTTTGCTTTGGATTGGCGAGAAAAGGTCTGTATTTATACGAACTCATTCTGTCTCTGCCAGTCTGGTCTGTGCCAATACATCTTCTGTTGAGGGATATAAGGTGACTGAGATGGACCATCTGTCATTCTATGAATTCCGGCAAGTATTGTCCGGACATTCTGTAGACGACAACAAATTAGTGATATTAGGGCTTGTGACTATGATTGACTGTCAAGAAAACAAGTCAAAGCACTGCTGATATCATCGTACGTTCGCTCGAAATCACCAGTATACCATGGGTCTGCTACGTCGCGCGATTCACCTGTAAGAGCCATAAGCATCCTCACCTTATCTGGGAAATGTTCATCCTGGAGTATCTCCTGTGGCATAATATACTTCATCCAACGCATATTGTTGCGGTCCATGACAAAGATTATGTCATAATAGTAATAATCGGAAGCTGTCATCTGGCGTGCCCTGCGTCTGCCGAAACTTATGCCATGACGTGTAAGGGTGCGTTTGGCGGGTGGGTAGATATCATTCCCTATCTCCTCCGTCGATGTCGCTGCAGATGCTATCTCAAACCTGTCTGCCATGCCACATGATTCTACCATGGATTTCATGATGTACTCAGCCATTGGACTACGGCATATATTACCATGACAAACAAAAAGAATCTTAGTCGGGCTAATGTTGCCTCTATTTTTCATATAATTTAGGATTAAGAAGTGGTAAGTATGTTGTTGAGTTTGGCATGTTTGCTGATGGACTCATGTTTCTGTACTATATCATGCAACCGTGATAGGCTCTCAGATGAATTTGCCGCTATGATGCCTGAGGGCTTATGGGGCGACAAATGTCTACCATCAGCTCGCATAACGTATCCTCCAGCTTCAGTTACAATTAGCGATGCCGCGGCATAATCCCAAGGACTCAGGACATACTCAAAGTAAAGTTCGCATCTACCCATTGCGAGATAACACAGCTCTGGAGCAGCGGCGCCAAATCTCCGTATATCATTACACTGTGTGAAAGCATCAAGGATTATGTCAGAGCATAAACGTGCATATTCCTTATGATATACGGAAAGAGCACAACACAGAACAGCATCCTCGAATGGACGGCCAGATACATTTATCCGACGGTTATTAAGGAATGAGCCTTTGCCACGTTCAGCATGGAACATCTCCCCTGTGAAAGGCAAATACACGACTCCTATCTCCATATCATCATTGTGGCACAAGCCGACACAAATTGCACATTGTGGTATTCCCCTGCTGTAATTGCAAGTGCCGTCTATGGGGTCAACGATCCATGTATACTCATGCCCATCGTCATTGATATCGCTTTCCTCGCATAGGAAACCACTGCCAGGGAGCAACTTGCCGAGACGTTCGCATAGATATTCCTGGACTGCAATATCCGACGATGTCACAATATTCGCATAACCGTCTTTCATGCTGACATCAGCATAACCACTCTTCATCATATCTGCTGATGAGCGGACAATAGATATGATATCCTCAACATTAACCATAATAATATAAACAAATCGATATATACGTATCTTATCTTGGAATGTCTCCTGGCTATCATTGACGCAAATGTTGGGACATCTGAGAGCTAAACAATGGCTATGTTGAAAGGGACACATCCATTCCCAGCCGGTACAGGACAGGAAAAAGAAGCGAAGCCATAGCTCCAAATCCCACATCTGTCACATACGATGGTGATGGTCGAGACAGCTGTATTTATATAAAGATGTATGCGTATATGCCGTCAACCGCATCCCATGAGACCTTTGGAAGCCTTTACGCGACATGAGAGCATGCAGCACAACACACATATATTAAATTACAGGGCAAAATTAATGCTTTTCTGTCTATCTGCAAAGCAGGAGATAAATCATCATGCCATAATTCATGTATTTTAACAGCCTGCCACTTGACACAATAGTGAAAGAATCACATATATGGCAGTAGTAAAAATGAATTGACTATGGGCAATCAACTTTCAAGAAAACATCTGAGACAATACAATATTGTCAATGTATATAATGACATATCAAGGTTAAAAACCTCAATCTCGTGAAATAATAAAATATTTTATATAAAAAAAAGCATTTTACTTGATTTAGAATAATATTTTTTGTAACTTTGTACGCTGTAAACTTATACCTACAAACAATAGACATTATGAAAAGTCTAAAGCTATTATTATTAACTACCGCTACAGCCGCAATGGCATTTTCAGCTTGTTCTTCTACGCAAGAATCACAGACAACAGCTTCTGGTTTGAACACAGCAGCTTTCGATTCTGTTGTAAACAACATCCCAGTAAAGTTATTCCAACTCAAGAACTCTAATGGCATGGAGGTGGACATCACCAACTTTGGTGGACGTGTGGTATCAATATGTGTACCAGACCGCGATGGGAAAACACAAGATGTCGTTCTTGGTTTTGACAACTTGAAGCAATACACAGATATAGAGAACTCACCATCTGACTTCGGTGCTGCAATAGGCAGATACGCAAACCGCATTAACAAGGGACAAATAACCATAGAAGGACAGACCATACAGCTTCCGACAAATAACTTTGGCCATTGTCTACACGGTGGTCCGATGGGATGGCAGTATCAGGTTTATGAGGCTGAACAGCTTAATGACAGCACACTGCGCCTGACAATGAACTCCAAGGACGGAGACATGAAATTCCCTGGCAACGTGAAAGCTATTGTCACATACACAGTGACAGGCGACAATGCCCTGGACATAGCTTATGAGGCAACAACAGACAAGACAACTGTCATAAACATGACAAACCACTCTTACTTCAACCTCTCTGGCGACCCCACACAGACAATACTTGAGGACTCACTGTATGTCAACGCATCAAACTTTACTCCTGTTGATGACACATATATGACAACAGGCGAGATAAAGAGCGTTGAGGGCACCTTGTTCGACTTCACCAAGATGAAGACAATCGGTCAGGATATAACAGACGAGAACTTGAAGAATGACGAGCAGCTCCGTAACGGAAATGGATATGACCACAATTGGGTGCTTGACACAAAGGGCGACGACAAAGTGCCAGCAGCAATCCTAAAATCCGCTAAAAGCGGAATCATGCTCACTGTATACACAAATGAACCTGGCATACAGGTATATACGGGCAACTTCCTTGATGGGAAAGCACATGGAAAACATGGCATTGACTATCAGCAGAGAACAGCAATATGTCTCGAGACACAGAAATACCCAGACACTCCAAACAAGCCAGAATGGCCTTCTGCCACTCTAAAGCCAGGAGAGACATACAAGAGCCACTGTGTATTCAAATTCTCAACTTTCTGACCTATACATAGACAACACAGTCACAAATAAACAAGAAAAATGTCTGGCACACTGGTGCAATACATAATCTACAAGAGAGACAAACAAAACTAAAACCATATTAAATACCAATGAGCGTAATAGAATCACTACAGAACAATGGCTTCGAGACGATTGACTATATCGTCTTTGCGGCCTACATCGTTCTTCTCGTTGGCCTCGGCATTTTCCTGAGCCGTGGCAAAAAAGGAGAAGAGAAATCGTCAACCGACTACTTCCTTGCAGGCAATACCCTGACATGGTGGGCTGTCGGTGCATCTCTTATCGCAGCCAATATCTCTGCCGAGCAGTTTATTGGCATGTCAGGATCAGCATTCTACAGCGGTATTGCACAAGCTGCTTACGAGCTAATGGCAGCTGCTACACTCCTTGTTGTAGGAAAGTTCCTTCTCCCTCTCATGATCGAGAAGAAAATATTCACTATCCCACAGTTTCTCCGCGAGCGTTATAACTGGGGTGTAGGACTTGCATTCTCTCTCCTATGGCTGTTCCTTTATGTATTTGTGAACCTTACATCTGTATCATGGCTCGGCGCGCTTGCAATACAGCAGATTCTGGGATTGCCAACTGACATCACAGTACAGTTCATGGGCATGGAGATTGACCAGGTGCGCATGTGCATCATTGTATGTCTCTTCATCATAGCAGGAGCTTATTCTATCTATGGCGGTCTCGCTTCCGTAGCATGGACAGATGTCCTCCAGGTTGTTTTCCTTGTCGGAGGTGGTCTCATCACAGCTTACGCTGCCCTCTATGTCATTGGCGCTGAGGTTTGGGGATGCGGACCTCTTGAGGCGTTAGGTAATATATACAGCTGGTGTATCGGACAGGAAGGAGACAAGCACTTCAACCTCGTTGTGACACGTAACGAGGATCTTTATCCTGTCATAAACGGCGTGAAAGACGCTACAGGAGCCGTTCTGCAGAAATCAGACCCATACTTCGACAGCCCGGGCATCGTGCTTATCTTCGGTGCTCTCTGGCTTACAAACATTGGCTACTGGGGCTTCAACCAGTATATCATCCAGAAGGGTCTCGCCGCAAAATCTCTCTCTGAGGCAAAGAAGGGTATGATTTTCGCAGCATTCCTTAAGATACTTATTCCTTTCATTGTTTGTATCCCCGGCGTTTGTGCATTCTTCATCATGAACTCGCCTGAGTGTGAGGGTCTGCGCAACCATCTCTTCGGAGCGATTACCCGAAGTGACGATGCCTATCCATTCCTCATCCGCAACTTCACACCTACAGTCGTGAAGGGACTCTCATTCGCAGCTCTTGCAGCAGCTGTGATTTCCTCTCTCGCATCCATGTTCAACTCGACATCAACGCTGTTCACGATGGATATCTACAAGCAGTTCATCGACAAGAAGGCAAGCGAGAAGAAACTTGTCAGCGTCGGACGTCTGACATCAGTCTCAGCCCTCATTATTGCTCTCCTCGCAGTTTATCCCCTCATGGGTGGTATTGACCAGGCTTTCCAGTTCATACAGGAGTACTCAGCGTTCGTCTATCCAGGTGTAGTGGTAATCTTCGGCCTCGGACTTCTCTGGAAGCGGGCTTCCGGCACAGCGGCTGTGGCAGCGGCGATTGGAACATTCGCATTCTCTATCATATTCAAGTTTGCCATTCCTGAGGTACCATTCCTTATCCGTTCAGGATATGTATTCATCTGTCTCGTGGTTCTTTTCGTCGGGCTCTCCTTGATGAGCAAGAATACGGTGAAGGCAGATATTCTCGACGAGAACACGATCAAGACCCAGCTCTTCTGGAGCCGTATACTCTTCATTGTCGCAGCTGTGTCAATAGCAGTGTTCGTTGCCTCACTCTTCAACCACACGCTTGCCATCTACGGTGTTCAGGGCGCCATGATATTCTTTGCCGCGATATGCGCTACTCTTGGCTTCTACCTCCGTTCTAACGCATTGGATAAGGTGCAGGATCCAAAGCTTGTAGCTATCGACCTCAAGATCTTCTCAACAGACAAGGCGTTCAACTACGGTGCTTTCGGTGTCATTGCAATTCTAACATTGCTCTACATAGCACTCTGGTAAGTAACAATACGAAGGTGGAGTCATCTGTCATGTGGCAGATGGCTTCACCTCCATATACACAATAAGTAGAAATTTCATCACAAAAAAAATTAAAGAAACCCACCATGGTAACAGAGAATCATTATTACGAAGAACACACCAAAGCATTAGTATCCGTTGACTGCATTATTTTCGGATTCGACAACGGTAGTCTGAAAATACTGCTCGGACGGAGGAAAATAGACCCGGGACGTGGTGCATGGGCTCTCTATGGTGGGTTTGTCACACCAACAGAGAATCTTGACGACGCAGCGACCCGTGTATTGACTGAACTTACTGGAATACATGACATCTACATGAGACAAGTAGGAGCATATGGTGCGATACACAGAGACCCTGTATCTCGTGTGATATCCATCGCGTATTGTGCACTTATTAACGTGAAGGACTACGATGAGAACCTAAGGAGAGAATACAACCTTGAATGGTTCAATATCAATGAACTACCAGAGTTATTCTCTGACCATGGTACTATCGTCAATGATGCCCTGACATTGATGCGCAGCAGAATAAAGACGGAGCCCCTCTGCTTCTCTCTGCTTCCTAAGATGTTCACCCTGACACAGCTGCAGAATGTATATCAGGCTGTTATGGGTAAAGAGCTCGACAAACGCAATTTCAGGAAAAGAGCGAAGCAAAGTGGCACGATTGTAGAAACTGGGAAAATAGACAAACTGACATCTAAGCGTGGAGCTATGCTTTACACGCTTAACACAGAAATCGAGGATTTCAGATTCTAAAGGAAAAACCCCACTTAGCTAATGGAGCTTTGATTCAGCCCACGCAGAAGCCTCCCGAAAGGAGACATAGACAGAAAAGGAGCCCCGCAGGCTGTACAAAATAAATGAAATAGAGATAAACAGGCAGACGAGTGGGAAAAGGCATATTATGTGCCAACCAAACAATAAGATTTCTCACTGCACGTCTCAAGCAGAAGCAGCATAACACCAAACATCCCGAAAAAAACATAGACAAAATACCTTTTTTTCATACATTTAAGCGAGTTATAGATATGTTAGAAGAACTTAAGGAAAAAGTATTCAAGGCAAACCTTGACCTTGTCCGCCAAGGTCTCGTGATTTTCACATGGGGTAATGTAAGCGGAATAGACCGTGAGAAAGGCCTTATGGTCATAAAGCCTTCAGGTGTATCATACGACGAGATGAAAGCCTCTGATATGGTAGTCGTTGATATCAACACAGGAAAAGTGGTTGAGGGAGACCTCAACCCTTCATCTGACACGCCAACACATATCGAGCTTTACAAAGCCTTCCCCAACATCGGGGGCGTAGTACACACACACTCCACATACGCCACAGCATTTGCCCAGGCAGGACTTTCAATACCCAACATTGGAACCACTCATGCAGACTACTTCTACAAGGACATACCATGCACGAGAGACATGGTAGAGAGCGAGATGGCTGAATATGAGAAGGAGACAGGGACTGTCATTATCGACGCATTCAAGGATATCAATCCTGACCATACACCCGGAGTGCTTGTAAAGTGTCACGGACCATTCTCATGGGGCACATCCCCATCAAATGCCGTATATAACGCCAAGGTTATGGAACAGTGCGCAAAGATGGCATTCGTTTCTCTCACATTGAACCCCGAGACAAAGATGAATCCCCTGCTCATAGAGAAGCACTACATGCGCAAACACGGTCCTAACGCATACTACGGACAGAAGAAGAAATAGCAAAAAAACTACAAGAATGATTTCTGAATAATGTACTGGCATCACACCTATGCATTATTCTGTAACAACAATAAAAAAGAATGACAGATATGAAAGTTTTCGAGAATCTTGAACTTTGGTGGATTACAGGAGCACAGCTCCTCTACGGAGGCGAGACAGTGAAAATTGTCGACGGCCACTCACAGGAAATGGTTGACGGCCTTAACGAAGCAGGCATTATCCCAATAAAAGTAGTATATAAAGGCACAGCAAACTCAGACCGCGAGGTAGCGGCCATCATGAAGGCGGCAAACAACTCTGACCAATGTGTCGGAGTGATAACATGGATGCACACATTCTCACCAGCAAAAATGTGGATTCATGGTCTCCAGGCCCTAAACAAGCCTCTCCTACATCTCCACACACAATACAACAAGGAGATACCTTGGGACACCATGGACATGGATTTCATGAACCTGAACCAGAGCGCACATGGCGACAGAGAGTTCGGACATATCTGCACACGTCTTCGCAAACCCCGCAAGGTCGTTGTCGGATATTGGAAAGAGCGCAAGACCCAGGAGCATATTGCCATATGGGCAAGAGTAGCGGCAGCCGTTGCCGACGCTAAGGATATGCTTATCATCCGATTCGGTGACCAGATGAACAATGTCGCCGTTACCGATGGCGACAAGGTTGCAGCAGAGCAGGTGCTCGGATATCATGTCGATTACACTCCTGTTTCTGAACTCATGGACTACTGGAAAAAAGTCTCTCCAGCTGACGTTGACGCCCTTGTAGAAGAATACAAGAGGCTATACAAGATTATCCCATGCGAGGCAGGTGAGGAGATTGGAGAGAAGAAGATATGGAATGCTGCACGTGCAGAGCTTGCCCTGCGAGCCATACTTAAGGCGAAGGGCGCAAAAGGCTTCACCACAAACTTTGATGACCTTGGTTCATGGGACGACCCAGACTCTGAGGGATTTGTAGGTTTCGACCAGATACCAGGCCTCGCATCACAGCGTCTCATGGCTGAGGGATACGGTTTCGGTGCAGAGGGAGACTGGAAATCAGCAGCACTCTATCGCACTCTCTGGTACATGACACAGGGATTGCCGACAGGATGCTCATTCCTTGAGGATTATACGCTTAACTTTGACGGTGAGAACTCATCACTCCTCCAGAGTCACATGCTTGAGATTTGTCCGCTCATAGCAGTAGAGGACGAGCCAGTACGTCTTGAGGTGCACCATCTCGGAATTGGTGTCCGTAAGCAGCAGACAGCACGCCTTGTCTTCAACTCCAAAGTAGGAGATGGCGTCACAGCTACTGTTGTAGACATGGGCAACCGTTTCCGCCTCATTGTCAATGATGTCCACTGTATCAAGCCGAAACCTCTGCCCAAGCTCCCTGTGGCAAACGCGTTGTGGATACCACAGCCCAACTTCGAGATTGGAGCCGGAGCATGGATTCTCGCAGGAGGCACACATCACAGCTGTTTCTCATACGATATCACCCCAGAGTATTGGGAGGACTACGCAGAGATGCTGAATATCGAGTATCTCCATATCGACAAGGATTCTACATTCGAGTCTGTGAAGCGAGACCTACGTATCAACGAGGTCTATTACATGCTTAACAAAGCGCTGATGTAAATCACGCGCTGCATAGAACGAATTAAAACTCAGAGTAAAAGACAAATCCGTAAGAAGAGTTTTTTTCTATGGAAACAAGACAACTAATAGAACAAGGAAAAGCCGTTCTCGGCATTGAGTTTGGTTCTACACGAATCAAGGCCGTACTTATTGACGACAACAACAGGCCTATAGCACAAGGAAGCCATGAATGGGAGAACCAGCTTGACAATGGGCTATGGACATACAGCATAGACGCGATATGGAATGGCCTGCATGATTGCTACGCCTCATTGCGTGACGACGTCATGCAACAGTATGGAGTTGAGATAGAGAAACTTGCAGCTATCGGCGTGAGTGCTATGATGCACGGCTACATGGCATTCGACAAGAATGGTGATATACTTGTACCATTCCGCACATGGCGTAACACGAATACCGGCAAGGCAGCCGCCGAGTTGTCATCACTTTTCAATTACAACATACCACTACGCTGGAGCATCTCCCACCTCTACCAGTGCATCCTGGATGATGATGCACATGTCAGGGAAATTGACTACCTCACAACGCTCGCAGGCTATATCCACTGGAAAGTGACAGGGCGTCGTGTCCTGGGTGTCGGTGACGCTTCCGGCATGTTGCCTGTCGCCCCATCGACAAAGACATACGACAATGAGATGGTCAGCAAATTTGACAATCTCATTGCGCCTAAAGGTTATGACTGGCATCTCCTTGACATACTGCCTGAATCACTCTCTGCAGGAGAGGACGCAGGAAGCCTTACAGAAGAAGGCGCACGTCTCATAGATCCATCAGGCCATTTGAAGGCAGGCATACCCCTCTGTCCGCCAGAGGGTGACGCAGGAACAGGCATGGTAGCCACAAACGCTGTCAAGCAACGCACAGGCAACGTATCAGCCGGAACATCGTCATTCTCCATGATAGTCCTTGAAAAGCCCCTCTCAAAACCATCAGAGATGATTGACATGGTAACAACTCCAGACGGTAGCCTCGTAGCGATGGTCCACTGCAACAACTGCACGTCCGACCTCAACGCCTGGGTATCCCTCTTCAAGGAGTACCAGCAGCTCCTCGGTGTGCCTGTCGACATGAACGAGGTCTTCGGAAAACTTTACAACAACGCACTTGAGGGCGATGCTGATTGTGGCGGTCTTATAGCCTACAATTACATCTCGGGCGAGCCAGTGACCGGACTCTCTGAGGGACGTCCGATGATTATCCGCTCAGCCAGTGACCGTTTCAATCTTGCCAACTTCATGCGCGCTAACCTCTATGCCTCAGTTGCCGTCCTCAAGCTAGGCAACGACATCCTCTTCAACGATGAGCATGTAGAGGTGGACCGCATCACAGGCCATGGCGGACTGTTCAAGACTCCAGGCGTCGGGCAGCGTGTTCTCGCAGCAGCGCTCAACTCCCCTATCTCCGTAATGGAGACAGCAGGTGAGGGTGGCGCATGGGGAATAGCTCTCCTCGCCGCCTATCTCGTAAAGAACGAGGGAGGGCTGGCTCTCCCAGATTATCTTGAGACAGTAGTCTTCTCCGGCAACACAGGAGTCAGGATTGCCCCTACAGCAGAAGATGTCGCAGGCTTCAACAAGTATATCGAGCGTTACAAAGCCGACCTCGCAGCAGAGAAGGCAGCTGTAGAGAGTCATAGATAACCGGAATCTATTTTCTGACGGCTAAGGCATCAAGCATCGTTATTTGAATGCTATGCCAGTCGGTCAAGTCAACAGTGACCATATACTCTAATCTATCAAACAATTATAACCAAAAAGTATACATAAGATGAAAAATCCAATCAATGTAATGAATCATGCAGCGGATAATATCCGTATCCTCGCAGTCAGTGCAGTAGAGAAGGCCAAGTCAGGCCATCCCGGTGGTGCTATGGGTGGAGCAGACTTTATCAATGTCCTCTACTCAGAGTATCTCACATATGACCCCCAGAACCCCACATGGGTAGGCCGTGACCGTTTCTTCCTCGACCCTGGCCATATGGCTCCCATGCTTTATTCACAGTTATGCCTTGCAGGCAAATTCACGCTCGACGAGCTTGCACAGCTACGTCAGTGGGGATCACCGACAACAGGCCACCCAGAGTTTGAGATAGCCCGTGGCATAGAGAACACATCAGGCCCACTCGGCCAGGGACACGTCTTCGCAATAGGCGCAGCCATAGCAGCCAAGTTCCTTGCCTCACATACAGGCAACCCTACATTCTCTAAAGAGACCATCTACGCATACATCTCTGACGGCGGTATCCAGGAAGAGATATCACAAGGAGGTGCACGTATCGCCTCAGTTCTCGGCCTTGACAATCTCATAATGTTCTATGACTCAAACGACATACAACTCTCTACAGAGACAAAGGACGTCATGAACGAGGATACAGCGGCGAAGTATCGTGCTTTGGGCTGGGAAGTTATAGAGATAAACGGCAATGATGTAGAGCAGATACGCAGTGCAATAGAGCATGCTAAGGCTGTCACAGGCCGTCCGACACTCATTATCGGCAAGTGTATCATGGGTAAGGGAGCCCTCAAGGCCGACGGCTCGTCATACGAGGCGAACTGCAAGACACACGGAGCCCCTCTCGGTGGTGACGCATATGTCAACACAGTAAAGCATTTGGGAGGCAACCCAGAGCAGCCCTTCGCCATCTTCGATGATGTCAAGGAGCTTTACGCCTCACGCGCCAAAGAGCTTGCCTCCATCTGTGCCGAGCGCTATGCCGAGGAGAAGGCATGGGCAGAGGCAAACCCGGAGAAGGCAGCAGCCCAGGCAGAATGGTTCTCTGGCAAGGCTCCGGAGATAGACTGGTCAAAAGTGCAGCAGAAAGCCAACGACGCCACACGCTCGGCCAGCGCCGCATGTCTCTCGGCTCTCGCTGAACAGGTGCCAAACATGATATGCGCCTCGGCCGACCTCTCAAACTCTGACAAGACCGACGGTTTCCTGAAGAAGACCCACGACCTTAAGGCAGGCGATTTCTCTGGAGCATTCTTCCAGGCTGGTGTTGCCGAGCTCACCATGGCATGCTGCTGCATCGGTATGGCTCTCCACGGCGGTGTCATCCCCGCCTGCGGCACATTCTTCGTCTTCTCTGACTATATGAAGCCAGCAGTGCGCATGGCGGCACTTATGGAACTCCCCGTCAAGTTCATCTGGACCCACGACGCTTTCCGTGTCGGCGAGGACGGACCGACCCACGAGCCAGTAGAGCAGGAGGCACAGATACGCCTCATGGAGAAGCTGAAGAACCACCACGGCAAAAACTCCATGCTTGTGCTCCGTCCCGCAGAGGCAAAGGAGACGACAGTTGCATGGAAGATGGCTATGGAGAACACAGCTACTCCTACTGCCCTCATATTCTCCCGCCAGAATATCACTGACCTCCCTGAGGGCAATGACTACTCGCTCGCCGAGCGCGGAGCATACATCGTGGCAGGCTCTGACGAGAATCCGGATGTCGTAATGGTAGCTTCAGGCTCTGAGGTCTCGACACTCATTTCCGGAGCAGATCTTCTCCGCAAGGACGGTGTCCGCTGCCGCATCGTCAGCGTACCGTCTGAAGGACTCTTCCGCTCACAGCCTAAGGAATACCAGGAGAGCGTTATCCCAGCAGGAGCGAAGGTGTTCGGCATGACAGCCGGTCTCCCCGTGAATCTCCAAGGCTTCCTCGTGGGGGCAGCCCCAGAGTCAAAGATATGGGGGCTCGAGAGCTTCGGATACTCAGCCCCATACAAGGTGCTCGACGAGAAACTGGGCTACACCGGCGAGAATGTCTACGCTCAGGTGAAGGCGATGCTCTAAGAGAGTCTCCTCCCCCACCCCAGATACAGAGAACAGCAGCCCCCCTTGGCTGCCGTGAGGATATATCCCCCTACACTCACGCCAATCGCTGTAACAGAGATAAATCCCATAATCATTAATACATCTCCCCGCCCTGTGTGTGCAGCCCCAGCATATCACGACGGGGGGATATAAAAAAAACTTACTATCATGGAAATCAAGAAAATCGGTATAGCATGCGACCATGCAGGCTACCCCCTGAAGAAGTTTGTATTGCAGTATCTCGAGCAGAAAGGCTATCCCGTTGAGGACTATGGCACATGGAGCGACGCCTCATGTGACTATACCGACTTCGGACACGCACTTGCAGAGGGAATAGAAGACGGCACAGTAAACGTTGGCATAGGCATCTGTGGATCAGGCCAGGGCATCGCAATGACGCTGAACAAGCACCAGGCTGTACGCGCAGGCATTGCATGGTGTCCGGAGATAGCACAGCTTATCCGCCAGCACAACGATGCCAATGTCCTTGTTCTCCCCGGTCGTTTCGTCACGAACACAGAGGCGGAGAAGATACTCGACACATTCTTCAAGGCGACATTTGAGGGTGGGCGCCACCAGCGCCGCGTTGATAAGATCTCTGGCACATTCAAGCTTGTTTTCAAGAAATAACCTGTGCCGTGCACGGAATCTTGACCAATACTTAACCATTAAGGTGGGCACATTTATCCAGCCCACCTTTTCTCTTATATTGCATTCTGGTTAAGAGTCTACACCTTGAATTGTTGATTCTCTACAATGCCAGGGATAAATAAAGTAACGGACACGGGCCCTTTTTTTTGATAAATGTTTAGCGGATAGTAATAAATACTTTTTATGAAATAATTCTGCAAACTACATATTTACACAACAGACTTAATACGTAACAGGATAGTAAGCATCCCAAATTTGACGTATTTTAGGAGTGCAAAGAATGTTGAACCTTTGCACTCCTAAATATTTGTATTACGTTCAGCTTAAATGAAAGTGACAGATTCCTGTTGTTCACGCGCGCCTTATACCTTCGTAAAAGCGTGGTTCCCCTCAGCATTCTTGTTCGCAGTAACTCCCTTTGTCCTACCGATGGAAGTGTGTATGTTTTCCTGAACCGCTCCCGTACCCGCATGAAGCGCTTCATTGGGAGCGTGGTGGGTATGTGATATTCTACAAGCGCATGGAGCACGGTCGCATAAGCCCCACAGTGTTCCATGATACTGGCAAAGCACTCTTCATGCATTACAGATGGGATGCTTACACAGGATAAAGTGGGGGTGAGGTGAACATGAGGCATATCACGCTGTATCCCGCCCCCCCCAAAAAAACGACAACCCCAGCAACCACCGGCTCATGGATAAGAGCCATGCGGATGCTGGGGTTGTCGTTTTTATGTTTTATATACTACGCCCGTGATTATTTTCCTCCGATACCTTCGGCGAATCCTGCATAAGCGGGTTTACGCTGATAGTCGATAGTCCAAAGGCCAACTGGCTCACCCTTGCGCCATCCTGAATCAGCAGGAGAATCAGTGATACACCACTGTGTGATGCCATACTGCTGGTTGACAGGGACTATCTCGTAGTATTTCTGGATAATCCACTTGTAGAAGTCGCCCATTGCCTTCTCTTTTGCAAGGCGTTCAGCGATAGGGAGTTTCTGAAGCATCTCTGTTGTTACAGTTTTACCGTTAGCATCTACGTAGCCCATATCGAGCTCAGAAACACGTACGAGCTTTCCAGAAGCTGCCATGATCTTGAACATGTTCTCGATGGCATTCTTTTTGCTCTGCTGAATCTGTTCGTTCTCGTAGTAGCTAATGTGCATCTGAGTGCCAATACCATCAATCTTTGTGTTCCAACCAAGTTCCTTACCCTTTGCCTCCCAGATCTTTATCCATTCAACGAGAGACTTGACCTTATGGTTCTGATCCCAGTCAGACTCAAGGTTATAGTCGTTCACGAAGAGGAGGAGGTCAGAAGGATTAGCGCCCTCTACAGAAGCGTATGCGTCACGAGCAGCCTTCTCTACGATTGGTCCGTACTCCTCTGGAGAGAAGTAGTCTTGCCAATAGAAGCATCTTGCAGCATCGTCAGGAGAAACGTTTGTCTCAGAATGTAGAGCGTAGATGCCACCATGAACATTTCCACCACCAGAGACAGCCTCGTTGATGAGGTCCCAAGCCTTTACTTTGCCCTGAGTAGCCTGAATCATTCCCTGACACCATTTGTTCATAGCCCAAACGAGAGTGTCTTTCTTTTCTTCTGGAGTGAGAGGGATAGAGTTCATCTTCACAATCTTCTTGATAGTGATAGACTTAAGGTCGAGAGTAGCGTCGAAAGTCTCTGGCTTGAGAATCATATCGTAGTTGCCACCCTGCTCGAGCTTCATGCGGAAGCTTGAAGTTGTCCAGCCTTCCTTAAGAGCAACATTACCAGTGAAGTTTTCTGCATCACCACCCCATCCGTTCTGTACTGTAAGCTTTACAGAACCAGCCTTTGAAGACTTAATCTCTACGTAAACGGCATATTCACCAGGAGTGAGAGGGTTCTCACCGCCAGGGAGACAGAAGAACTGTGACCAGTCGCCTGTTGGAACGAAGTGAATGCAACCATCAACTACTGGAGGTTCGCAACCCATTGGATAGTATGGGAAAGGACCATCTGTGTAAGTTTGATACTTAACCTCCTGCTCAACCTCCATTGCTGGAGTCTCGAGCTTGGAGACCTTCACCCACTGAATCTCGATTGTACCATCGAAAACACCAGGCTGGAAGACAGAGAAACCAGTAGCAGTTGGAGGGCACTGGAATTCAACAGAACATTCCTTCCACTCTGTTCCCACCTTCATCTTAGCCTCTGCGAGTTGACCCCAGTTACCGAACTGGACATTGATGGTATGCTCCTTGCTGGCACGTATCATGGCCGACACCTTGTATGTCTGCCCTTCCTCAAGTCCGCTGAGACCATCAATAACGAAATACTGGTGCCAATCGCTACAGTTGCTGGTGAGCACACCGTTGATAATCTCAGGCTCGTAACCCATCACAAAGAAAGGGAACTTTGTGAGACCTTCGTAGCTCTGTGTCTTCAACTCACGCTCAATCTTCTCGTTAGGGTCGATGTCAAGCTCCTTGTCAGCCAGCAACTTCTCAAGCCACTTCTTTGGCTGCTGCTCATGCCAAGCGAGAGTGTGTCCATAGACAGTGAGTCCTGCTTGTTCAGCATTGCTTACGAAAGATGTAACAGTACCGAAGTCCATTGCACCCTGGTCGTTCACGCAAGAAGCCATCTTCATGGCGTTTCCGGCAACAATCTCATCAAAGTTATGGGCGGCAAGGCGGAAGAGCGGTCCCTGATTGTTGTAATCGGCCGCAGCGAGAGCCACACCAACCTTGAAAATGGGATGGGCGGAGCGGTCGAGATATTCCTTGATTGGAGAATAATCGTTAAGATACTCGTACTCAGCGATTGTCTGAGGCTTCTCGACATCATAGTTCCAATCGTCCCAGTCTGCACAGCCCGCCAACATGAGCGGACAGAGTAGCGCAGGTATAAATGATTTATTGATTTTCATAGATATGAATCGTTTTTTTCATATTGGGAGGTGAGGATGACTGTAATAAAGGCTCGCCTCACACTCCCTTGGGTTGTTTACGAAAATTACTTCCAGGACTCCAGCTTATTGTTACGTGACATCATCGACATTACGTAGTCAGCATTGATGGTCCAAATCTTCTCGTGGTCAGCATCACCGGCATTGGTGACAGTGGTGACAGTGAATTTGAGCTTCAGACAGTCTGCCATGCGGTTCTTGTCAGAGAAGTCCTGTATGCCACGAGGAGTGAAAGAGCCTGTACCGACAACCTTGTCACCCTGAAGCACCTGGCAGCTCTCTCCTGAAAATTTGAGAGTGAGGGCGATGTCGTGTGTGGCATCAGCCTCATCCCATGAGTTGTTCTTTGAGTTATAACGCAGCTCCTTGACAGGGTAACTGAATTTGACACTTGATGTGTTCATGTCGTATGTTGACACTACATCGAGAGCATCCTCATTCTTATGGGTGATGGTCTTAAGTGTCTGTACGTCTGATGTACCTGTCTTACAGTATAGACCTGTATACTGGTTCTTATACTTAACACAGAGAAGCTGGTAGTTCTTGCTCTCAAGGATTGTATCACAATCATTGGTGGAGACGAGGCGGACAGGAAGCACATAGTGGGTCGTAGCTGCCTTGGGGTCGTTGAAGAACGCGTCTGTCAGCTTCACCGTCGCACCGCCGACAATGCTTCCGGCGGGGATGGTAAGGCTGCCGTCCTCTATGGTATAGTAAGAGGATGGGAGCACCTCCATGCCTGTACTCTCGTCAAGGAGAGAAGGGTCAATGGCATAAGATATCTTGCGGTCCTTCGTGTTCTTGTATATTCCGCCGATAGTAGCCATAAGCTTGAACTGATGAGCGTTATCGTCAGTATTGACAGCATCGTCGTCATTGCCAAGGGTGATGGTACGTATAGGTGCCTGCATAGAGAAATAGACAGAGACTTTACCGTTATTACCGCCCTGTTCAATGCCTCCTGGGATAGAGGAGGTCTCCCAGTCGCTGTTAGAACAAGAAGTGGTGAGGGTGGTAATGAGTGTTATCCCCATCACAACAGCTCCTATTTTTCTGAACGTTGTATTCATTGTAGTGACTATGATTTAATTATTGTCTGTATGAAGGCCTGCGCATCAAGGAAAGAACGTTTTCGTTAAGCCAAAAGACCAAAGAAAATATGTTTGCTTTGGATTGGCGAGAAAACAGTGCATTTATATGAATGCTTGCATTCTCAATGCCTCAGGCTTTCATTACAGTTTATTAGTTATTTACCTAATTATTGATATTCATTCTTACCACCCTGCGTTCTGGACGAGTGATGGGAAGTTGAGAATCTGGTCATAAGGAACAGGGCCGTAGTAGCCGTTGTCCTTGAAGTTGCGTGTCTCGACAGAGATGACTTCGTACTTCTTTCCATCTCCAGAGTTTGTGATACTAATACCCTTGGCCTCCTGCTTGATGTCTGCCTTCCAGCGACGGAGATCCCAGAAGCGGAAGCCCTCGAAGCAGAGCTCAATGCGACGCTCATTGCGGATGAGCTCACGCATCTTCTCCTTGCTAGTAGCACACTGCTCAAGGTAACCATCCTCGCCATTGATATCCATAAGTCCGGCACGCTGACGGATGGCCTTGATGACATCGTAGGCAGAATAACCTGTACCACCCTTAGGGCCGTAAGCCTCGTTGGCAGCCTCAGCATAGTCGAGGTAAAGCTCTGTGTAACGTATACGTGCGGTATAGTGGAGCTGCTTGCCGTTCACATTAGGGTCGAGATTGATGTCCTGACGTAGGAGCTTCTTCATATAGTAGCCAGTACGGGTTGACTTAGACACATCTTTATTGAGGCCGTCAAGGTTAGAGGCGTTGTCGGCCTGAGTGTTGATAGTAGCATTTGATGAGCCTGCAGCCTGTCCGTTGAAGATAATATACTTGGCAAGACGTGGGTCACGCTCTGAGTATGGGTTGTTGGGGTCATAACCGCTCATAACGTCAGAGATAGGATAGCCGTTTGCCATAGGGAAGGCGTCGACAAGATTCTGTGTCGGGTTAATACGTCCGTTTCCATAAATTGATGGAGGGTAATTGTCTGTCTCGAGACTGTTGTTCTCACTCTTCTCTGTACGCCACATTACCTCCTTGGGACACTGGCCGCCTGAGAGATTCTTCATGTTTGGGTCGGCATACCACTCGAGACCATCGGCAGCAATCCCTGCCACGCCTCCATTGAGGTCAAGAACAGCCTTGGCATACTTTGCTGCCTGCTCGTATGTCACACCGCTGCCGTCGGCATAAGCCGGAGAAGCAGCAAGGAGAGCAGCCTGAGCAAGGACGGCACGTGCAATACGGCCTGAGAAACGGCCTGAGAAGTTTGTACCGAGGACACGGTTGTAAGTAGCCTTCGAGACGGTGTATGTCTTTCCGAAGCAGTTGACTGTCTCTGTCTCATTGTCTGTATTCTCATAGTCGACAGGGAGAACACGTATAGCCTCTTCTGCATCTTCTATCAGCTGCTTCATACAGTCGGCGAAAGAAGCACGTACCTCAAGGGTGTTGAAGTCTGATGTCACTGTTGTCGGCTCAAGAATGATGGGTACACCAAGAAGGTTGCCCTGAGCATCATAACCTCCATGCGCGCGGAGGAGATAGTACATGAAGAGGGCACGGAGTCCGCGTGCCTCACCGACATAACGCTGGTGGTACATATCGCGGATAGTCTGGTCGCTGTTCCAGTTTACCTTATCAACATTAGCGAGGAAGAGATTTATGTACTGGATAGCGGCACGACAGTTACGCCATGTCTCAATAGGATTGCTATTTGATGTCCAGCTGTCGACACCTGTCATTTTGCGGTAACTGTTCGTAACATCGTTAGAGACAGCATCGTCAGTGGCGACATCATTGAATGAATATGAACCGTTAGGGAGGCGTGTGTAAGCATTGCCAAGAACGCCGTCAGCATAGTCCGGGTGCTCGTAGGCATAGTCAAAGCCGAGGTGGTTCTCAATAGCCGGCTCGAAGAGATCATCGCAGCTTGTGAGCCCGAGTGTGAGCGTCATACCAAGCATTGCGGCGCCAACCTTGTATTTTGAAATTATTTTATTCATAAACCGTAAAAAATTATTTTCTTTTTTTCGATGATTAGAATTCTACCTTGGCACCGAGAGTGAAGCTACGTGTCTGAGGAGAGGAATCTACATTGCGCTCCATCTGATCACGCTCACCAGCAATAGTCAGGAGGCTGTTGCCGTTGGCATAAATCTGAAGGCCTTTCACGATGCTCTTAGGACCGAAGAGGGACTTACTGAAATCATAAGTGATCTGAACACGAGCGAGATCAAGACGGTCTGTCTTGTACATCCAATAGTCTGATGTCCTGAAGTTGTTGTCAGGACTCTGTGTTGTCAGACGTGGGTAAGATATCATCTCGCCGTTCTTGAACTTCTCCGCGGTCCATGCTCCACGTACAACATCACTGTACTTGCGCTCGCCGTATACCCAGTTGTAAGTGTCGTTCTTGATTGCGTTACCGCCAAACTGGCCTGTGAGCATTGCGAAGAGAGTGAAGTTGCGGTACTTGAGAGTGAGGTTGAGACCACCACTGAACTTGGCACCCCAACGTCCGAGAACAACTTGGTCCTTAGAGTCGATAATGCCGTCACCGTTCTGGTCCTTGTACTTGAGGTCGCCAGGCATCACTGTGCCGAAAGAGCTCTTTGCCTCGGCATTGTCTATCTCCTCCTGGCTGTTGTAGTAGCCAAGGCACTCAAGACCCCAAAGGGCGTCAGTAGCCTTGCCCTCAGAGCGCTGGTACTCAAACTCTACGTTCTCAGCGACACGGAGATTCTTGGATGTTGTTGTCTGGCCGAAAGCCTGTACGCCCCACTCGAAATCTCCAGCCTTGTCGTTATAGGCGATAGCGAAGTCGATACCCTGACGGCGGTTCTTGCCGTAGTTGATATAAGGCACGAATGTAGAGACTGGCCAGTAGGTATGCATATAGCTTGGATAGATGTAGTCTGGCTGTGCGAGAAGTCCGTCAACAGTTGTGTTGAAATAGTTGACAGAGAATGTCAGCTTGTTCTTCAGGAGAGCACCGTTCAGGCCGACATTGAACTCCTTACGCTTCACGAAGGACAGTTCATCGTTGCCACCACGCTGTGAGTCAGAAGTCTGGATAGAGTTATTAGCGTCAGACCATCCCCACCATGTGCCTGTGGCTGTGAATATGTCCTTGTACATGAAATATTCAGCGATGTCGAGATCCTGGTTCAGGACAGTGTAGCCAGCTGTAAGGCGCAGGTCGTCGAGCCAGTCCATATCCTTCATGAAATCTTCTGATGTGAGACGCCATCCGAGAGTGACAGACGGAGAAATGGCATTGCGATTCCCCTCAGGAAGCTTTGCTGAGTGTACTGCGTTGGCAGCAAGGTCAACATAGTACTTATGTGCGAAATTGTACGATGCCTGCAGACCGAGGTTGGCATTGCTCACTCTGTGATATTCACCGCTGATAGTCTGCTGGTAGCCATTGGCAACGAGAGTGGCGTGGAGGTTGTGGTCGCCCCATGAGTTGACATAATCAAACTGTCCGTTCCATGCGATTGTCTGCTGCTCAGCAGAATTGCTGGCATTGAGGGTTCCTGTGTGCTTGTCCTGACCGTACTGGGTCAAAGAGCCAATAACATCATAACCGTCTATCTGTGTCCAGTTAACTCCAAATGTTGCATACTGGTCATTGAGCGATGTGGAGTAAGATGTCTTGTAGTCAACCGCAAAGTTTGTCTTGAAAGAGAGTCCCTTAAGGATAGACGTCAGGTCGAACTTCACACCTGCATCAAACTGGAACTGTCGGCTTGTCCATGTGTTGTAACCAGCGCTGTACATGTCTGCGAACGCATTAGACTGGTCCTCCTGCGTAGCTCCAAGGAAATAGTCTCCCGCTGGCAGTCCGGCAGGGTTATGGATGATGTTTCTCGTATTCTGGATGAGATTAAGAGAGTTAACATCCAATGGGTCTATGAACGAAACAGGGATGAACGGAGCCACACGGTTAGGACGCAGTGTAGAGGCCGCACTCCAGAAGTTTGAGTTTGAACCGTGCTGGTTGTAGTATGTAGCATTAGCGTTAACCCAGCCAGAAGCCCAGTCAGAGAGCTGGAGGTCAATGTTGCCACGTACATTCAGGCGGTCTGTATAGTTGTTCTTTCCTTCACCGAAGTTTATGAAGTCACCCTGGCGGTAGTAGCTGACATTAGTATAGAACTGTGCGAACTTTCCACCGCCCTGGAACTCAGCTGTCACGTCGTAGCGTGACTTTGTCTTGTTAAGATAGTCAGACGTATAGAACTGCTGGTTTGGATAGCGGTATGGGTTTGTGCCTGCGGCAGTATTGTAAATCTGCTCGTCAGTGAACTTAGGAGAGAGACCATCGTTGACGAGGGCCTGGTTGTAGAGTGTCATGTACTCTGCGCCGTCAAGATAAGTGGGGAACGACTTTGCCACATCCATGGTGTAATTGGCTCGTGCCGATATCTTGAGGGGGGCTATGGAGCCTCGCTTTGTAGTAATGAGGATGACACCCTTTGAGGCACGGCTGCCATAGAGGACTACAGCAGAAGCGCCCTTGAGGAATGTGATATCCTCAATCTCTGTAGGGAGCACGTTGTTTGCATCACGTGGCACACCATCGATAAGCACAAGAGCCTCGCCCTGATTCCACAACTGTCCATTATAGCCTGCTGTGAGAGCCTGCATATTGTCAAGGCTATAGGTATTGTAATTCTTCTCCATCAACTCACTCACATTAACCTTGCTGACAGGAACAATCACATCGCGAACATCAGACTTGCGGAAAGCCACGTTGATGGAGTCGGCCCTTGTATCAGCAGATTCCTGTGCCATCACGCCTTGTGAGAGCAGGGCGAAAAGTGAGATGGGAAGAATACCTTTGTATTTTGAAATTATATTGTTCATAAAGTATTATCTTCTTTATTCTTTATTTTCTTTAATAGAGTTTGACAGCCACTATTACCATCCTGGGTTCTGGAAGAATTCAGGATACAGCGATGTGTCCTTCTTCTTGAGTGGCATCCACCAGTGCTTCTGTGTGAAGTTACGTGTGAGAATCAGCTTCTCTGACCATCCGGAAACGAGAGTCTCCTGTGGATTCTTCGGGTCGAGATTGCCAGCACGCACAAACTCCTGAGAGGTCTTGATATTGTATGGAGCCTTGTCGAGGAGAAGCCAGCGACGGAGGTCATTGAAACGGTGTCCCTCAAATGAGAGCTCTACGGCACGCTCGCGGCGCACCTCGTCCATAAACTTGTTCTTGTCGCCTGTGAACTTTGCCGCTACATCAGCGACACCGGCACGCTGCCTGATCTTGTTTATAGCGTCGAGGGCTGTGAGTGAACAGTTGGCCGATTTCGTGCTTGAGCCACCTATTGCCGCACATGCCTCTGCGTACATAATATAGCAATCTGCGAGACGGAGATAAGGAACATCAATATAGAGCTTGTTATAAGTGCTGCCCATGTCGTAGTTGTTTGCGAGCATAGGTATGAACTTATAAAGCAAATAACCTGTACGGCTCTCGTTAATATCGTCACGGTAAGTACCTCCGGTATAAAGGTTTGCGTAACGGTTGGTTTCTGGCTCGATAGTGCCCTCAACAACCTTCACGCCATCGTATACGATGTCATGATAGAAGCGTGGGTCACGGTCTTTCCAAGGATGTGTAGGGTCGAAACCTGATTCTGGGTCATCAAGAGGGAGACCGTTGGCCATACCGTAGTAGTTCACGTAGTTGGCTGTTGGCTGAGAGAACGCCATGCCGCCAGTGAGAATCTGGCCGCCGAACTCTGTGAACACACCAAAGTGTGAGTTCTGCCATGCGTCAGCTGCAATGGCACGGAGGATGTTCTCTGTAGATCCTGGAGGAAGCATGTTCTTGTTCCATGTGTAGAAGAGGTCAGAATACTCAGAGAAGTCAACAAGCTTGTACTGTGTCTGTCCTGTCTCAACAAGTGTGAGAAGCTCGCCAAGCGCGTCGGCAGCCTGCTGCGCATACTTTGTGTCATACTCGTATGTGCTGGCCTTTGAGTTAACATTCATCTTCTCGTCAGAGTTTTTGACAAGCGGAGAAGCAGCCCATAGGTTCACCTTTCCGAGATAAGCGAGAGCGGTTATCTTATTGATGCGGAATCCGTTTTTCCCGAGGGTGTTACGTCCTACAGACGATTTGTCCCAATCAATCGGGAGGAGGTCAGCAGCCTCACGGAAGTCCTGTGCTGCCTTGTCGGCACATGCCTGGCAAGACTCACGAGGAAGCGTCATAGGCTGGTCAGCAGCTACAGTATGGTCGAGATAAGGCAGTCCGCCGAAATACTGCATCAGCTGGAAGTGTAACCATCCGCGGAAGAAGAGAAGCTGTCCCTTGATGGCATTGCGCTCTTCCTGAGTGGCAGAGGTCATGAGGTCCATATTCTCAAGGCCGAGGTTTGCCTTGCGTATTCCGTACCATGCACCCTTCCATAGTCCGCGGCTAAAACGGTCATTTGGATTGAAGGTTGCACCCTGATCCATGAAGCTTGCGCCCCATCCGTCAAACTCCTGCTGCCAACCCCAAAAGTCGCCCTGGTCGACCTTGTAGCTCATGTGATAGTTGATACCGACAGCCATGATATCATCCTCACCCCAGTTCCATGATGTTGTCCAGTAACTCTTAGTGAAGTCTGGCATACAGAGGTATATCTCTTCAGTAAAGCCCTGGAAGCTCATGAAGTTCTTGAAAGCAGCATCGGCAGAGACATCTGACTCAGGCGCTTTGTCAAGATAGTCTGTACAGCTTGTTGTCATCGCCAGAGAGAGACCGAGAACGAGCGAAGCTGCAACTGACTTATATTTGGAAAATAGATTACTCATATTATATATAATAATGTATTGTCATTTATATGTGTGTGATTACAACTCGAACTTCAGACCGAAGTTGATACGCTTCATTGTAGGATAAGCACCCTGTGAGGCGAGACCTGTACCACCGAAGTTTGACTCACGGTCGTCAGGCATGTCGGTCCAGAGGAAGAGGTTGTTTCCGTTGACATAAACACGGAGCATGTTGAGACCAAGCTTCTTGATCCAACCACCGTTCCATGTGTATGCGAACTCAAGGTTCTTCAGACGGCAGAAAGAGCCATCATAGAGGAATCGTGTACCCTCATAGTAACTTGGAGTGGTGTTCACGCGGAGAGCCGGGATTCCGTTAGGAGTATCAACAGACCACACATCACCCTCCTTGAAGACTGTGTGAAGGTAAGGTTTCGGGAGTGAGTTGAAAGCCACGTAACGGCTGACGTTTGTCACACCATAGAACTGTGCGAAGAAGCTGAAGCCCTTGTACTCGAAGCCGATTGTGGCATTATATGTATTCTGCGGTGTACCAGTGAATCCGTAAGGAGCGCTGTCGTTAGAGTCGATGACGCCATCACCGTTGAAGTCAGTGATGATATACTGTCCGGTAAGCTTCTGGTTGTCATTCGTATTGTGCGGGGTCATGGCGATGACCTCATCCCATGTTTGGGCTGTACCATTATCAATGTAGCTCTTACCCTGACCTATTGCAAAGCCCGCGTTCTTCTGATAATCAGGGAGATATGCGGGGTCGTCATGCTCTAAGACAACGTTCTTGGCATGTGTCATGTTCATGTTGGCATAAGCGTGGAGCCCATTTGCGAAAGTGTATTTCAGGCGCATCTCAAGCTCGTAACCAGTTGTCTTCGTACGTCCCTTGTTCATGTAAGGAGCCTGGGCGCCGAAGTACTGTGGTACGGCACGGTTTCCGCCTGCAATCATAATGTCAGAACGCTTCTCGTGGAAGAACTCAAGCGTACCGGCAATGAGACCATTGAGTAAAGAGTAGTCAATACCGAGGTTCTGCTTTACAGCCTTCTCCCAGTGAATATTAGGGTTACCTACCTTCGACTCCTTATACCATGTGTAAGGCGAAGCAGAGTTAGGGTTGGTAGAGTCGAGCTTTGTGGTTCCACCGTAAGACCACTGTGTCTGATAGAGGAAACGATCCCAGACGCTGTCCTCACCAATCTCACCATATGAGTATCGAATCTTGAGGATATCAATGATATTGCGTCCGAAGAGCTGCAACTCAGAGACTGGCTTGAACCATTTCTCGTTGGCAACGTTCCAACCTACAGCTCCAGAGTTGAAGAATGCGAAGCGGTTGTCTGGAGAGAACTTCTCTGAGCCGTTGTATGCACCGTTGTATTCGAGCATGTAACGGTTGTCATAGTTATATGTGGCACGGAAGGCCCAGTCCTCACGGTAGTTTGTGAAATCTGAACCCTGGGCACGCTCTGAGCGGTTGAACACACCCATGGCAGTCACATCGTGTATACCGAACTTTCTTCCCCAGTATAACTGTGCCTGGTAGAAGAGATTACGCTGGGTTCTATTGTTATCGAGTGCTCCACCATCTGTTGACCATGCGATAGTCTCAGTGAAGTCAAAATTGTTATTTCCACCCGCTGGCTCAGCATACGTCACTTCGCCAGTCTTTGGGTCAATCCACTTATACTGTGCACCATGATTAAGATCGTTGATACCGCGGTTATTCTCAACGAAGACATTATCCCACGATACGAGGGCAGAGGCCTTAAGGCCCTTTGTGATGAAGGAGAGGTCCTGCTCGAGGGTGAAGTCAGTGTTAATACGTGTGGTGGTTATCTGTCCTGCACCATGAAGGGCAAGGTTTGTCACAGAGTTTGGAGAGCCCTGGGTATCATTTGGATAGTACCCCCATGTGCCGTCGCTGTATTGAGGGACAAATGTATCATGCGGAGCAGAGTAAGCTGCCTGCCAGAGCTGTGACTCATACCATGAGTTTGGCTCAAGTCCGTAAGGCGATTTGCGTATGCCATGGCTACCAGATATATTAGCCTTGAGGAGTGTCGTCTTTGTGAGCTGGAAGTCGAGGTTTGAACGGACATTGATACGGTTGAATCCATAACCGCCCTTATATCCGCGGTTGTTATCCCACTCGCGGAAGAGGTCGCCCTCATGCTGGTAGTCGATAGCGGCGTAGTACTTGACAGCCTTCGTGCCACCGGCGATGTTCACGTTCGCGTTGTATGACATGGCGTAGTCATTGAAGAGCTCTTTCTGCCAGTCAACGTCAGGATATCGCTCGCTCATGAGGAAGCCTGTTTCTGGGTCGATGCTTCCTGCCGGGGCATTATAATTGTTCATGAAATCAGTGGAGCTGATGTTTCCCCAGCTTGATGGCTGCAGTCCGAGCTCGTGCTTGACGGCCTTGTTGACATAGTAGAGAGCATCGGCTGAGCCGTAGGTCTCAGGGAGCTTGGAGACAAACTTTATGGCGGAGCTTGCACTTGCAGAGATCTTCGCCCTTCCCTCTGTACCACGTTTTGTTGTGATAAGAATGACACCGTTGGCACCCTTGACACCGTAAACGGCTGTTGCAGAAGCATCCTTGAGCACAGAGATGCTCTGCACTGAGTGGATATCAACGCTTGACATCGGACGCTCTATACCGTCGACGAGGACGAGAGGGTCAGAAGAGTTCCATGAGCTGACACCACGGATGACAATCTTGGGGTCTTCCTCACCAGGCATACCTGATGAAGACGATGTGATGACACCAGGCAGGTTACCTGTCAGGGCTGAGCCGATATCCGACACACCACCAGTACGCTCCAACACCTGACCTGTGGTCTGTGTGATAGCACCAACGACCGATGCCTTCTTCTGCTGGCCGTATCCTACGACAACGACCTCTGAAAGCTGGTTGTTCTCTGAGAGGGTGACATTGAAGCTGCGTTTCGCTTCAACCTTAAACTGTTCAGTCACCATGCCGACATAGCTGACAACGATAACCGAATTTTCTGAAGGCACAGAGAGCTGGAAATTACCATTGAAATCGGTAACTGTTCCAAGCGACGTGTTGCCTTTCACAACGACAGAGGCGCCAATGAGCTCCTCTCCATTCGAATCTTTCACCGTGCCGGTAATAGTTATGTTTGACTGAGCCAAGGCTCCGACACACATAACCATCATAAGCAACAGTGTTGCGAATGTTTTGATCATTTGGTTAGTTCTTTTCATTATAATTTTAAATTAAGGTATATGTAAATATCATACTGATGTTCGTCGATAATGAAGGGATAGATGGTCAAATCATGTAATATCAAGCAGTTACATTAAACTGTTAATTATAAGATTCTCTATTACCTCTTTATATAACAACGACGAAATCCGGCTTAGTATACCTCACACGCAGAGTGGGGCATATAAGCTGGACCAGGTATATGGCATTCTTTTCAGATAGTATCCATAATTGTTTTACTTAATTCCGTTTGTATTGGATAAGAGTCAAATATCAAGTAGTCAGCAAGGTTTACTAACGGGGATAATGACTCTGGTTTCAGCAGTTTTAGATGTGGATAAGTCTCACGGTTTACGCTTCCATTCGATACATCGAATCTTCGGTACTATGCTGACAGTGTCTTCCCAGATGCTGGCAACACACGCACCGAAGATTTCTCGATGATCACGAATCTTATGCAACTAACTAAAAACTATATCCTTATCAATATATTCTGAGTATTCTTCATATGCATTGTAATAATCAGCCTGAAGAACACACTACCTGCAATATGTTTATCCCACAGACACATCGATAGATTTTTTATGATGACGATTGTGGGGGGACTATCTTGGCTATCTTGTGACTTCTATTCTTTTTGAAGTCGTATTGTCGCTATATGTCCTTACACATATACGCAGCCCATTATATCCCGATGTACTATTCAGAGGTATTCCATCAATGGAGAAATATTTCTCGCTTACGACATCTCGCAGTTCTGTCTGACGTATGCCAGCTGACTCTCCCTTGTAGAATTCCTCATACCACTTGAAGCAGGTATAGGCGCAGCACTCTTCGTAAAGTCCTTTAGATTTTGCAGCCGTGAAGTTAGGTCTGACGACTCCTGTACTCAGATACTCGTCAATATCCACCAGATCGTCTGTAGAGGTCAGCGTCATGCCGATATTCGCGTAGTGGTCATGTACAGCCTTCCATGCATTTCCCCATTTTGATGTTGAGGCAGTGCCCCATGTTCCATAGTTAGGCAGCACCCATTCACCCCACTCGTTGTATTTACCCTCTCCATCGGGATTCTCTGGGCTCCAGTCAATCTCAGTGACCATGATAGGTTTTGTGTCGACAACGGGCACCTGTGCATGGAACTGGTCAATGAAAGCCTGGTGGTGGTATGACTTGTCGCTCGCTCCGTACCATCCAGGGTAGACATGTACGGCATATCCATAGTTGTCAAGAGGGTCAGTTATTGGATATTTGGCGTAAGGAGCATACTGTGACTGCCATCCTGTCCCTGGAATCCATAGTATTCCCGTGAATCCGTTATTCCTTATTACGTCGACGACAGGCTGGAAGAAATCCCTCATAGCTGTCTGTGAGTCTTTGCAGTTGGCATCCTTTATATTCACAGGCTCATTAGCAAGTTCTATAGAGACCTGTCCGGCATACTTTTTCAGCAGTTTTGACTGTGTCAACGTGCCCCATACATTCTGAAGGTATAGCTGATACTCATCTCCGACTTTAATGTCATGTGGACAGACTCCAGGTGGTCTTAGTATGACATAGAGTCCATGAGCTAATGCGCTTTCCATAATTTTACTGTACAGATTCAACCAATAAGTCGTGAGTCTGCTGGCACTGAACTGGCTGATGTTGTTCTCTCCACCCTCGCCTATGAGAGGCTTGTTGGGGTCGTTTGTCCAGCAAGGATCGAGATGCAGTCGGAAGACTGTACAATATGCTCCCTGTTCATGGTCTGTTATTGCAGTGAATATCTTGTCGAAATATTCTATGCAGGGGACTACGTCCTCGAGTCCGTAGCTGCTTTTCCATCCCTGCCATCTCCAGCTGTTGAAATAGCGATTTGGCGTATCCATCACACCATGGAGCACAACAGCCTGTCCGTTGTCGTCAACAAGATTCCGCCCGCTGACTTTCAGAGGAGGCAGCGTTGTCTGTGCAAAGGACATGGTGACCGATGCAAGGAGTGATGTGATTGTCAGGAAAAATGTCTTGTACATTTTCTTTATATAGTTAGGATCTTTTCGTCGTTCATCAATATGTTTTACTCATTAATGCTTTGCCGTAAGTTAGAGAAAAATCTCCCTCCTCCATCTTTGAGGATGCTGCATTGCCTTTATGTGGACGATGCCAAGAATCGCATTTCCCTAAAAATGGGGTAGAGGGAGATTCCAATCGGTTAGTTAAGCCAGACACATCTTTGTCTATATATGATAGATTTTTTTGGGTTTCTATAATTGGTCTTCAATTCTGGTATGTTATTGTGAGTGACATAAATCTACATTTATATCTTGCTCTACATTCATATCTGAATTATGTGGTTTATATCCAACAAGTGGATTATTATTCTTTTTCGAGTGCAAATTTAATACATTTCCAACCAAAAAATACACGAATTTGTTACATAGACTTAACGAAATGTTACATTTGCTTTGGTATGTTACAAAAAAATATTATTTTTGCATCGAATCACGAAAAACCAACGGCTAAAGCAAAGAAGAGAAAAATGATTCAAGCAGCTTAAAACCCTTTATCATAAAGGGATAAGCGTATACAAGACAACAAACAACCGACTAACCACCAAAGCACCTCTAACCGTACAAACATGACTGAATATACACATAAGAATGACCTTATCGTCTCTAATTCTCCTCATTCTATGCTATCATCGACAACAGGCATAGCGTGGCGAAGCATGATTGTCATTATGCTAATGCTGTTTTGCCCCCTATTTGCCGTCGGACAGAATGGCAACTATTATAATGTTGACAAACATCTCTCGAGCAGTTTTGTCAATCAGATATACCAGGACAACAGGGGATTCATATGGATAGCCACACGCAACGGTCTGAACCGCTACGACGGATACAATTTCCGTATATATAAGAAAGGTATGCCGGGATGTGATGGGTTGGCATCGAATATTATCAACTGCATCACACAAACGGATGACAATATAATACTTGTAGGAATGTTTGGTGGTGCACAGGCATTGCATCAGGACCGCTTCTATGATATTGACCTTCTTGACGAGTATGGCAATTCAATCCGCGATTATGTGACGAGCATCATACAGTGTGCCGACCGCTCTATACTTATCGGGACATCAGGCAATGGTATATTCCAGCTTGCGGTATCGCTGAAAGAGTTTGCCAGCAACAAACAGGCAAGGCTTAAAGCCCATAGATACACAGTGTACACGTACACCAAGGACAAGAATGGTAAGACGAGAAGGAAACCTCTGAAGGAGGAGGGTGTCAAGAGTCTCTTCCAATCGTCCGACGGATCATTATGGGTACTAACCGACACACATGGTCTCTTGCTGGTCAACGGCAAGAAAACACGTCACATTTTCTCAACCGGCGACAACAATTCGTCTATCATGTCCATCTGCGAGGACCGAAGGTCAAACGTATACATAGCCACTCATGGCAATGGTTTGTATTTCATGAAACCGTGGCAGAAGGAGCCGCAGCACATCGCTGAGACAGGCAACGAGCAGATACAGACCGCATATGTGCGCAGCGATGGCAAGATATTGATAGGCCTTGACGGAAATGGCATTGAGATATATGACCCACGGACTCACACCATCACCCGCAACCCTTATTACCATAAGGAGTTCAACCTCGCCCGCTCAAAAGTACATTCAATCATAGAGGACAGGAACGGCAACATGTGGTTCGGGCTATATCAGAAAGGTGTCTTCATGCAGCCTCACTCCTCCATGAAATTCAACTACATGGGCTACAAGCAAGGCTCGCAGAATAAGATAGGTGACTGTTGTGTCATGAGTGTATGCTTCGCCCACGACAACTCGCTGTGGATAGGAACAGACAAGGACGGCATATATCATGCTGACCAGAAGATGAACATAACGAGCCACATCAACCCCGCCAATATGCCAAGCACAATCCTCTCGATATGTGACATGAACGGAACGCTATGTATGGGCTCATACCTTCAAGGCGCGGGGCAGTTCAATGGTGCCACATTCTCACACATAGACACAAAGCAGGAATACCCCTACAGCGTGTTTTCCATTGACTATGACAAGAACGGCGACTTATGGCTTGCCACCATGGGACAGGGGCTTCTGAGATATTCACCCCGCAACGGCAGTGTCGAGCATATAAGGCAGAACGATGCTCTGGCAGGCAGTGACAGCCTTGCTGATGTCCTCGGGAATGGGTATATATACGATGTCACTGTCTCCAAGGACTGCAAGAGGCTGTATACCGCCACAACGATGGGTCTGTGCTGCTATGACATCGAGAACAAGAGTTGGACAAAGACATTCGGTCGGAATATTCTGTTATGGGGGACACCAATACGCACTGTCTGCGAGATAACTGCCGCCGACAGGTGCAACGGCAGGAAAGGCAAGACAGGGGATGACAATGTGGAGATATGGTTTGGCACAAATGATGGATTGTATATATACAATATAAATACACGCAAGTTGATGCACATGACCGTCGCTGATGGTCTCTCGTCAGAAGGCATAGCTGCCATCCAGTCCGACAAGAGAGGCGCGGTTTGGGTGAGCACGATACATGGTCTGAACCGTATAGACGCCACCACCCGAAAGGTCACTAACCGTTACTATGTCGAGGACGGCCTTCAGGGCAATGAGTTCTCCGATGGTGCAGCCGCATTGTCGGCCGACGGGACACTTGTCTTTGGCGGAGTGAGCGGCATAACATATTTCACCCCGACAGCATTCAACGGGAAGACATGGAGGGCAAATATCCTGCTTACCGATATCAAGGTGAACGGGCGCTCTATTACAGCGGGCGAGAAGTCGGGGAGGTACGTCATAACAGATGTGACACCGATAATGTCGGACAAATTCGACCTCTACAGTGAGGACAACAATATCACACTCCAGTTCTCTACCATGACATACGAGGCGTGTGAGCACATCACATACCACTACAGAATAAACAGCAAGGCATGGATAGAGCTGCCTGCAGGGACAAACGAGATTTCCCTGTCCCATCTGCCAGCAGGCGACTATAAGTTCACAGTCTATGCAGAGAAGGACGGGCAGCGGTCGGCAGAGAAGACTGTCAGGGTATGCATTCACTCTCCATGGTATGCCACGGCGTGGGCCTACTCCCTTTATCTCCTTGCGGTGGTGGCTGGCATAGTCTATTTCCTGAACAACCGCCGTCTGAGGCTGCGCCAGCAGATGAGGCAAAAGATGGAGGCGATGGTAAGAGCCCATGCTGAGGAGCTGCATGAGGCGAAGATAAGGTTCTTCATGAACATCAGCCATGAGATACGCACCCCTATAACTCTTATCAAATCGCCCATCACATCGCTCATAGAGGATGACGACGACCCACAGCGTCTCTCGTTGTATCACACCATCAGGCGTAATGCCGACCGTATCCTTAACCTCATCAACCAGTTAATGGACCTAAGGAAGATCGAGAAGGAGCAGATGCCGCTCCGTCTGGAGCCGACGGATATGGTGGCATTCATCAACGAGATATACCAGCTCTTCAGCTATCAGGCCAAGGCCAAGTCAATGCGCTTCAGCTTCATACACACCATGCCCGTGCTGATGGCTTCCGTCGACCGCAGCAGCATGGACAAGATTCTGGTCAATATCATCTCCAACTCGTTCAAGTTCACCCCTCCCGGAGGCGAGGTATCAATCACACTGGAAGGCGACAATGACACAATGAGAATCACTGTATGGGACAACGGGCCGGGCATACCTCCTGAGAAACTGGACGATATCTTCTGCCGTTTCTATTCTAACAACTCCGTCTACGACAAGCGGTTCGATATGGGGACAGGCATCGGACTCGACCTCACGCGCCAGCTTGTCCTCTTGCACCATGGCACAATACAGGCAGAGAACAATGCCGACAAGGGATGTCACTTCACCATACTTATACCACGGGGCGATACCGCAAGCCCTGCCTCCACCGGCATAGAGACCCATGATGCAAAAGTGGATGACACCATTACAACCTCTGCCACCTCGATGGCCGACGCTGACACGGCTGGCACTACGGCTCCTGCCCCTCGCATGGAGGAGGACGTCGTACGGCAGGCTGCGGCAATGCCTGATGCCAAAGACATCACCGCAGAGGCTGAGACAGAGGCGCCGCACACGGAAGTCACGGATAAGGAAGTCGTGGATACAGGGAGGAGGAACATCGCTGAAGAAGACAAGGGGAATGTGGCTACTGCTGGGGGAGAGCAAGAACCAGGAGAAGCGGAGGAGACTGTCACGACACGGGAGAACAACGCCACAGGGGACAATGCGGCCCATGTAAAAGCAGGGGACGGAAAGAAGCCCAAGGCAGGCACGCGGCGTACCGGACAGCGAAAGCGCAAGTCAAGTGCCGACCAGGAGGAGAAACCCGCCCCGAGGAGACGGACAGCCAAGGAGAGGATAGCCATTGTGGAGGATGACGATGATACAAGGGAGTATCTCGCCAATGAGCTCTCCGCCCATTTCGCTGTCACCACCTACACCAATGGCAAGGACGCCCTTGCCGGAATACTGCTCCATGTCCCGTCGCTTGTCGTCTCTGACATCATGATGCCTGAGATGGACGGCATCACCCTATGCTCGCGGCTCAAGACGAACATCAACACCAACCATATCCCCGTCATCCTCCTTACAGCGAAGGACACTGAGGAGGACCGCATGTCCGGTATCGGCATGGGAGCCGACGCCTATATCAGCAAGCCTTTCAATCTTGATATTCTGAGGCACACTGTGCTTAACCTCCTCGCCTCACGCAATGTCATGAAGGTCAAGTTCACAGGCAATGAGAGCCACGAAGACGAGATAGAGACCATCAGCATGCAGTCGGCCGACGACAAGCTCATGAAGCGCATCATCGCTATCATAAACAAGAATCTCAGCAATTCAGACCTGACTGTCGACGACATCGCACAGGAAGTGGGCCTGTCTCGTGTACATCTATACAGGAAGATGAAGGAGCTGACAAACCAGTCTCCACATCAGTTTATCCGCAACATACGTGTCCGCCAGGCAGCCCGTCTCCTCAAGTCGGGACGGTATAAGGTCAGTGAAATCATGTATGCATGCGGTTTCCCTAATGCCACTGCTTTCAACAATGGCTTCAAGGCCGTCTATGGAATCTCACCACGTGAATACATGAAGAAAATGTAATAATATGGCCGCATGGGAATAGAAACTCACCATGCGGCCTTTATTATTTTATTCACAATTATTAAGCCTTATCCTCCATATCAGCTGCAGTGAGGCTATTGATGCTGTCGATGACCTCATCATTCGTTTGCTGCATCTTGTGGTATATGCGGAATGCGACGTATATGCCTACCACCCCTCCTATGACGCCTCCGAGGAGACCACCCTGGATGAAGCCGTATTTGAAACTGTCGTCAGCGGCAGACGAGAGCATCGCCCATGACTCGACGCCTGTCCACAGGAGCCAGACGACAAGGAGAGGCATGCAGATGGCCATCTGGAGGGCGCGCTGGCGTTTCATGACCATGAGTTTGCGCATGGTCTCGATGAGATTGTTGCGCTGGTAGTCGGCATCGGACATGGAGTGGAGATTGATGCGGTAGTCGGCATATATATCGACAACGAGCATGGCGAGAAGGAAGAAGTAATTGAACCATGATAGTCCGATATACGCCTTCAGGCCATACCAGAGGATGGCAAGGACAGGCAGGAGACAGAGCTCGAAGATGATATATTTCTTTATCCATGACATGCTGCGCTTCATGGCCGAGAGCATGATGCGCTCGTTGACAATCTCCTGATTCTCAAGTTTCGCCCTGAGGATATCCATCTGCTGGCGGATTATATCTATATCGGCATTTGATGGATTATTGTATTTCTGATTTGTGTCCATATTAATAAATGTATATTGAGTGAGTGTTATATTCAAGTATTTCTTCATATTCTGAGTACCTCCCAGACTTTCTGATTATCGGGGAAGGCCGGAGGGAGGATTGATCCCCCATATGCGCATTATTCCTCAGCAGGCATATTCCTCAACTGCTGTCTTATGCGGAAGAGTCTGACAGAGACATTCTTTGCTGATATGCCGACTATGGCTCCTATCTCGTCATAGCTGATATTCTCAAGCCATAGGAGCACTATGGCGCGGTCGAGGGGTTGCAGGAGTGATATACGCTTGTGCAGGATGCTTACTTGCTCTGTTGCCTTGTCACGGTCAGAGAAGAGGTCGATATCCATGGAGAGCTCATTCTTGGAACGCCGCCTCTTCTTCCTATCGACACTGATGCATGTGTTCAGGGCGACACGGTATATCCATGTCTTGACATCGCTCCGCTGCTCAAAAGAGCTGTAGCCTCTCCATAGCCTTATGAGGACCTCCTGGAAGAGGTCGGCCACCTCATCCTTGTCTTTCGAGAACATGTAGCAAACGGTGTATATCGTGCTTTTGTTGTCTCTGACGAGGCGGGAGAAGATCTGTTCGTCGTTATTCATTTGTTTGGTTTGTATGTTAATAAGTAGGGGGTGAGCTTGCTGTTCTACTTCTATAGACGCATGGCTCTGTCAGAAAACTACATGACTGGTGAAATATTTTTTCTCATCATCCTCAGTGGGTGGCCACAATGATATGGGGGGAGTCATCGCAGCGGGCGACGGCTCCCCCCATATATGTATAATGGGCATAATGTGTCATTTCTTCCCAACAAGTTGTCTCAGGAAGGGCTTCATATTACCCTCACGGTCAAACCACAGCGGATAGTCCTTGCGTCCAGGTATAGGCCAGTTGTTCTTCCATGACTGGCTGTCGGTGACTCCCCATGCTGTGACACGGCTTACTGACTCTGCGTTGCGGTTGACAATCTCGAAGAAGCGTGCCATCCTGCTGTTCCATACTTTTGCCACACTGTCAGGAAGCTCGTTGGGATATGGATTAAGGGCCTCATCATATTCTGCTTTGTCTGATATATTGGCACCCTCGTTCACTGTGGGCAAAGCTCCCATATCGACCTCGGTGAACATGACTTTCACTCCCTCAGCTGCGAAGGCCTTTATACTCTTCTCGAACTCATCCCAGTCAGGATAGTCCATGCCGTAATGACACTGCATGCCGACAGCATCGATGCGGCAGCCGCGTTTCTTCAGCGTTCTGATAAGGTTGACGACAGCATCACGCCGGCCTTTGTGGAACATGGAGTAGTCGTTATAATAGAGCTCGGCATCGGGGTCTGCCTCGTGGGCATACTCAAAAGCGAGGGGGATATACTCCTCTCCGAGAATCTCATAGTAGAAATTCTTGCGCCATGTGCCATCGTCGAGTATCGCCTCGTTGACTACGTCCCATCCGTCGACGCGTCCCTTATAGCGGCTGACAATTGTCTGTATATGGTCTTTCATGCGCTGCTTGAGCGCCTCTCGAGTAAGGGGATTGCCATCCTTGTCCTTGCCGAACCATTCAGGACACTGGCTATGCCATATCAGGCAATGGCCGATGGTCTGCATATTATTATCGTGTGCGAACTTTATGAAGTTGTCAGCCTGGTTCCAGTACCATGTGTCTGGCTCAGGATGTACCTCCTCCATTTTCATACAGTCCTCTGCTACGACGCTGTTGAAATGCTGTCTGAGGATTCTAAGGCTCAAGGAATCTTTCCCTGCCACTTGTGAGATATTGACGGCTGCACCGACCTTATATCCTGGCAGCGCTTTGTACAGGCATGTGTTGTCGGTGTCGGACGTGGACGAGCAAGCCGTAATGGTTATGGCGAGAGCCACAAGCGTCATGTGTCTCAATGTCTTTTTACAAGGTATGTTCATTATTATCATTGGTGTTAGTTTGACTTTGTCTTCATCTGTCACGACCGGGGATAGTCCAAGGTGAGCTCAGACTCTCCTCTCGCTGCTCCATCGGTTATGCATTCCGCTGCTCTATGGCGCGGTTTATCTCGTCGATTCGTTCGTCTGTCAGTTCATATCGTGATATGATGAACATGGCGAGAACAAGAAGGACAGCCGGAATAACACATACGAGCCATAAAATACCCTCCTCGGCAAGAGGTGTCTGTTCGACAGATTTCGGGTTGTAGGCAACGTATGCGAGGACGGCAGGAGCGACAACACTGCCAAGCGTCATGCCAGCCTTGAAGAAGATGCCCGTAAGAGCGTTTACAATTCCTGCTATGCGCTTGCCGCTTGTATATTCGCCATAAGAGATGACCTCTGGGACAAGAGCCCACATATATCCAGTGGCAACGATGACACCTGTTGACTTGACGAACTGTGCTATATACACGAGTGTCATGCTCGGATTGCTCATCTTGGCCACGATATAAAGGAACGCCATGCCTACGATGGCTATGCCAAGGAAGATGTAGAACATGTTCTTCTTACCTACAGCGCGCTTTATCATAGGCACGAGCGGCATGAAGATGAACGACGGTGCAGAGCCGAGCCCCATGAAGATGGAGAGCTGCTCTGGGGCAGCATGGAGATTGCAGTTCATGAAGTATGCTCCAGCTGCATTGCCTATTGACATCATCGCAAACGCGGTGACGAAGAAGAAGGCGATGACCCTCAACGGACGGTTATGGAAGAACTCCATCCAGAGGTCGCTGATTCTCACATTGGCACTCTCCTCGGCACTCATGACGACTTTCTCCTTACACTGTGTGAAGCAGAAGATGAGGAGCGCAAGGCCTACAAGGGCATATATTGTCATTGTTGTGAACCATGCTACGGGGTCTTTAGGCAGGCCCTCGACCTTATCGTCGGTGAAGTATGCTATGAGCAGTGGCAATCCTGAGCCGACAGCAAGTCCGCCACAGTTGGCCATGAACATACGTACAGAGGTCAGGATGGTTATCTCGTCAGTATCACGCGTGAGCGACGAGTTAAGGGCTCCATAGGGCACATTGATGAATGTATAGAGCAGAGTCATAGCGATATACGTGATGTAGGCATAGAGCAGCGAGGGGGCAAAGCCATTCCAGAAACACAGGATGGCGAAGCCGGAGAGCGGTATGCCGACAAACACGAGATATGCGCGGTACTTGCCGAGACGGGGGTTGTTCTTGTCGATAAGGGCGCCCACGATGGGGTCCCAGATGACATTGGCGATATTGCCGACAGTAAACATCACGGAGACATCGACTGCATCCAGACCATATATGTCTGTGTAGAAGAACAGCAGATACATGCATGTCGTCTGGAATATGAGGTTCTGGGCGAGATCGCCTGAGCCGAACCCTATACGCTGTAGCCATGATAGGCGATAGAAGCCTTTGGCCGAGTTATTGTTTTCTGCCATGTCTTTATATCTATTATTATAAGGAGGGTATTAAAAATTGGTGTTTATAGACTATTCAGGTGAAGACTGGGGGTAACGCTTCGTATGTGAATAACTTACGGAAGCCGGATAATTATATGAGAATTCCGGGTGGGGTCAGTCTTTTCCCTCTATGGTCTGTATCTTACCATTCTCGTCGTATGTCAGCTCACAAACCTTAAGGCTGCGGAGCCATGACTTTCCTCCAGAGGGGACACTGTCATGGTGGAAGAGATACCAGCGGCCGTCATACTCGAGGATGCAGTGATGTGTTGTCCAGCCGACAACGGGTGTCAATATGACTCCCTGATAAGTGAATGGGCCATAGGGATTGTCTCCGACAGCATAGCAGAGGAGGTGTGAGTCGCCTGTTGAATAAGAGAAGTAGTACTTCCCGTTATACTTGTGCATCCATGATGCCTCGAAGAAACGGTGAGGATTGTCAGCCTTCAGAGGCTCACCATTCTCATCAACCACGAATATCGGGCGTGGAGACTCAGCGAAGTTCATTCCGTCCTTTGTCATACGCACGCAGCGGCTCGGGAGAGCGTCGGCATTGCCCTCAGGGAGATACGGAGTCTCAAGATGTATGTTATCCTTGTATCTCTGCAGCTGTCCGCCCCACAGGCCTCCAAAGTATACATACACTTCGCCGTCGGCATCGTCCTTGAACGCGCACATGTCAATGCTGTAGCTTCCTGCTACAGGGGCTGGCTGTGGTATGAATGGGCCTGCGGGGTTGTCGGCGATGGCTATGCCCCAGTGGAAGACATCGGTGCGGTCTTTCATTGGGAAGTACATGATGTATCTCTTCACCTTCTTGCTGTACCCCATTCCGGCGGCCTGTTCCTCGGCGTTTGTCGGCACCTCGTGCTCGTACTCCTGCACATCACAGTCCCATAGCTGTCGGCCAGCCCATGGTATATCCTCCTGACGGAGCACACAACCGTGGTCTGTCACCTGGCCAGTCATAGGGTCTCCATCAATTGAGAGGACGTGGTAATCCTTCATGATATATTGGTCGCCATTATCGTTCTCCACGTTCGACGCCTCCCAGTCATGGCTGGGATAGACATAAATCTTTCCGTTGAAGATATGAACTGAGGGGTCTGCCATATAGTCGGCAGGGAATAGATATCTTTTCATGATTTCTAGAAATTTAGGTGTATATAGTTTGATTTGATTATTCCAGAACTGCAATCTGTGGCAAAGTTACTATTTTTTTTATATATAAAACTCCTTATTTGTATCATTTTTTCACCTATTTTGTTACATTTGACTCTTTTTTGGGCATATTATCCGGTTTATTTCGGGATATTATGTATAACTTTGTATGCTGAAGAATTGAAACTCTGTGATATCCTTTTTCTGCGAATAACCTATCAAACACTACCATATGAACAAGAACAGAACACTAAAGACAATGCTTGCCATGCTCATGGCATTCATGATTTCAACACCATCCATGGCTGAGGTGGTGCTTCCACGTTTCATTTGCGACGGCATGGTGCTCCAGCGTAATACCACCGCGCGCATATGGGGTAAGGCATCGCCAGGAGAGAAAGTGACAGTACGGTTCCTCAAGAAACGTTATGTCACCACAGCCGACAAGGACGGCGAATGGACCATTGGCATCGAGACGAGGTCACGCCGCATGACAGGAGGGCCATACACGATGGATATAAACGGGAAGACTCTCCGGAACATCTATGTGGGCGATGTTTGGCTATGCTCGGGGCAGAGCAATATGGATCTGCATACCGCACGCCTCGTGAGTCTCTACGAGCAGGAGTTCAAGACAGACAGCAACCCTGCCATACATCTCATGCAGACGGCACGCACACCATCCATACACGACATACAGGACGATGTCATAGCCAACGGATTCTACCCGTGGGAGCCAATGAAACCGGAGAACATCGGCCACTGGTCGGGTATGAGTTACTTCTTCGCTAAGGAGATGTACCGCGCTACGGGTGTCCCACAGGGCATAATAAACTGCAGTATGGGAGGCTCTGACATAATTCAGTGGATGCCTATGGACACAATCATGGTCATGGAGCCTGAGGCCGTTGCCACTGTACGTCACCTCAGACAGCCTGGCTACGAGGCGCGCCTTGAGGCTCTCAATGCAGCTGTCAACTCCACGTATAACAAGCTGTTAGCCGAGGACCCTGGCCTGAAGGGCAAATGGATGGCTGAGGACACCGACCACAGCGACTGGAGGATTGTCTGCCAGAACAGCCGTGAGCTGCTGACAGAGAACGGACGGACATGGTGTGGGACGATGTGGCTAAGGAAGACATTCAATGTGCCGGAGGAGTGGCTCGGAGCTGACTCTCTGCTTCAGCTGGGCTGTCTGAAAGATGCCGACGAGACATATATAAATGGTGTGAAGGTGGGAGAGACTGGCTATGAGTATCCTCCACGTAAATACACTCTGCCCAAAGGGCTGCTCCATGCTGGCGAGAATGTTGTCTGCATACGCCTGCGCACTAACGGTGGCGGACATGGATTCACACCTGAGAAACCATATTTCCTGTATTTCACCAATGGCCGCAAAATCAATCTTGAGGGCGAATGGTACATCAAGCCGGGCATTCTTATGCCACGACAGCCCAGTGTAGAGGGCGGGGCATGGGGACGCGCGGCGTCGCTCTACAACAATACGATATACCCTCTGCGCAAGTATGGCATAGCCGGAATATTGTGGTATCAAGGCGAGACAAACGCGGGGCTGCCTGACAAATACCGCCGGCAGCTGCCTGCCATGCTGAAGAAATGGCGCGACCTCTATGGCCCTGTCCCTGCTGTTGTGTTCACTCTCGCCAACTTTATGGAACGTCACGCTGACGCGAACTATCATGGAGGCTGGGCGAGACTCCGTGAGGCACAGCGGCAGACAGCGCTGACAACGCCTAACACGGCGCTCGTGACGATGACCGACCTCGGCGAATGGAACGACATACACCCTCTGAACAAGAAGGAGGGAGCACGGCGTGCAGCTCTCTGCATGAAGAAGCTGTATCTCGGCATGGACATTGTCAACGAGGGACCCGTGGCCACGAGGATGACTGTCGCTGACGGCAAGGCGCGCATAGAGTTCTCGCCTGCCACGGCCAGGGGGATGCATCTGAGACAGGCTCTGCCTCACAGCAAAGCCAATCCGATGACAGACATGAGCGGATGGTGTATAGCCGGGCAGGACGGTATATACAGACACGCGAGAGCAAAAGTGGAGGGCACAACTGTCGTGGTATGGGCCGACGGTGTGACCGACCCCAAATCTGTCCGCTACGCATGGGACGATGACCCCGCTGTGACGCTCTATAATGGCGACAACCTGCCAGCTGCGCCCTTCGTGATTGAGGCGGAGAGATGACAACACGCCATGATTGCAGACCCGTAGGAGTGTGTCAGGTGGCTCAAGGTTAATCCGCTGCCTGACACACCCCCTACCCTACCTCCCATGCTTTTAGGGGCAAGACGGCATAACTGCCCGAGCGCTATTACTCCCCAAAACAGAAAAGATAGTACCATGTGTAAACAGATGTGACACTCTAAAAGACGCATGTAGACTAATATGAATATTTGGCGAAGTGGCCATTTTCACCCCTTTATCCAGCCTTCAGCTGTGGAGAAATGGGTCATTCATGTATTTTCTATTCATGTTTTCCATGTATGTCTTGCCCTAAGAGGTAGCATATTGTAGTACAGGGATGGGAAATGAGGCTCTGTGCCGTTACCTTCAAGAAGCTCACCCTGTACTCCTTGGCCGCCCATACAGTATCTCTTGGCAGCTTTATTCTGCCATTCATATGAGGACGCAACGGCCAACGAGGGGAGAAACACAACTTATCACTATGATTCTCAGCATGTTATACCGTAACAAACCATTTCCGGCAGATTTCCGTCAGAATTATGGGCGGGAAAGGGAGGAAGCCTGAATTTGAGCATCAGCTGCAGTCAAATCAGTACCACCCGTCAACAAAAAAGCGGCATGCATGACACTCAATCCATGAACCACAAAGAGGGCTATTGGACATATCCACACCGCACTGACCGGACGACACAAGCGACATGAGCATGGAGGCATTCGTTGATGTGGAGATGAGGATATGCAGACCAAAACCTTGCAGAATTTCTTGCATGTCACGAAAAAAATGCCGACATTTGCAGCATGATGGATTATTGATATGATATACGCAGGCATGACCAGCCTCACATATCGGGCTGTGTATCTGGTATACACCGCATGCCGGCCATATGCCTGGCAGATAAGAAGAAGGACACACTGTACCTATACTCAGCAGGCGGATATCAGACACGATGAACAAGTGCGGGCCCCATCACAGACAATAAAGGCGAGATAGAGCTGGCACACCCCCGCACATTATGCCATCAGGCATCCATCCGACAAAAAAGGCTGGAGCCCAAGAACATCTGCCGCCGCCCTTGAAACACCATAACCGTATGATAAAGATTTGCAGCAAGCCTCTTCCCGTCGACATCGTGTTCCACCCGATATGGTGGAATAAGAATGCAGGCATCACATTCGACGAAAGTTTCTTCTACGACCCCCGCCGTCGTGTCGATGACGAGCAGAAGATGGAGAGAGTCCTGCACGAGCGATTCGGAGACCTCGGTCTCGGCGAGAACTACCGGAAAAGCCTGCCACAGATAGGCGCCGTACACCTCGCCTCTGGCTACCTGCTGTCAGAGATGCTTGGATGCAAGGTGGAGTACTATGAGGACGCTCCGCCACAGGTAATCTGCGCACACATGGACACGCTCGACATCAATGTCGCTGACGCTTTCCGCTCGCCGGCATTCAGACGCCTTGACAGTCTTGTCGGCAAGCTGAAGGCGAGGCATGGATATGTTGTGGGTGATATAAACTGGGGCGGAGTGCTCAACCTCGCCATAGATATAAGGGGCGAGGAGATATTCACAGATATGCTGCTGCAGCCAGCGAAAGCCGCCATTTTCTTCAACAAGATAGCACAGGTGATAGACAAATTCGTATGGTACATACAGGCGAACACCGGTTCATCATCAATATCTGTGAACCGTAGCGCGCGGCTTTTCGACTACCCCGTCGCCATACACTCAGAGTGTAGCCACACCATGATATCAGAAGAGGACTACCGACGGTTCCTGCTTCCTATAGACCAGGAGTGGAGTATGAGGCATAAGCCATACGGCATACACTACTGTGGCAAAGACCCTCACCGCATGGCATCGGCCTTCGCTGAGATAGAGCGGCTGGCATTCCTCGATGTAGGATGGGGAGGCGACGTGGCGCTTCTGCGTGAACATCTGCCAGAAACATTCTTCAACATACGCCTCAATCCTGTCGAGATTCAGAGATACACATCAGAAGAGCTCTGGCAGAACATAACCGAGCGTGTAAGGGCAAGCGGTGACGACCTTACGAGGACTGGACTATGCTGTGTCAATATGGACAAAGATGTCAGCGACGAGAGAATCTATGAGATATTCACGATAGCTGACGAGATTGTCATGGAGAACAAGGCGAGAGCCACAGAATGAGGACGAGGCGGGGTATTCTTCCCCAGCCTCGGGGCAGTGGCAGAATTGTCCCTCTGATACCTCTGACCGAAGGAGTGACAATGAATAGGGACTGAGGAGCTTTTGTCTTAAGATATAGAGCCCTCACAATAAAAAAGTTGTGTCAGCGATGCAATGTTTTTGCATTTTCGGCATTTATTAAGTAGTGAGCAATTAAAACATAAGAAGGATGAAGAGTAAAAATATTTTCAGAATGCTGCTCATGGCATTCCTCGCCATGACAGGGCTGACAGCTTGTAGCGATGATGATGAGCCTAAAGATTCAGTCAAAGAAATCAGAATGCAGGTATCGGCTGAAACTGGCGTAATGTATGTCTGGCCTGATGACAAAAAGGAGCATCCTATAGAGTGTATGCTTGTCGAATCGGAGGATTTTCCCGGAGAAACGCTGCATCTTGGCTTTAACGAAATCGAAGGTTTTACCTACGAAAGAGGGCATGAGTATTACCTTTCGGTAAAGCGCACTATCCTCGCCAATCCACCTGCTGATGCTTCCGACCGCACATATTCACTTATCCGGATTTTGCAGGACAGACTTGTCACAGAACCCGAAGTTCCGGTTGACAAAGAGATTAAATCAGAAGAAGATATAGAATATTATGATTTGTGTCCTTTCGAAAAATACTCTATCGAAAAAGAGTTTGTTGTCAATGGGGATGGAAAAATATTCTATGGAGACGGCTCATCGTTGCCGTTATATGATGCAGCACGTATATGGCTGGAAGATATCCTTGATAAAGGAGACCCGAATTGGGTGAAATTCGAATCCTTACCTTATATGGCAATTTATTCGTTTGTCCTGTCTCCATTTTCCGACAACATTCGTTTGGTGCGCAACGAGTCTTCCGGTCCGATGTTCAAGAATGTTGTTCCCGAAAATGAGTTTACACGCATTACCCAATCCATGAACTCCGGCGAGGAAGTCCACTATGCGCTTATCCTTGCCAATGTCCATAAAAAAGGTCTTCAAAAGGTGGAATTTGCCATAAAAAAGCATTAACCATATGGAATACATATGAGAGGATGTGAGATGCATGTGGAACGAAATGGCATGAGAAGACAGAGCCCAAGAAGAAGAAACACAATCTGGACTCTGCAGACACAAAAAGAATGGAGACGTGCTATCTGCGGCGGCGCTTATTCCCGAACAGCGAGAACGTGCCTCCAAGACGCCTATAAAGCCTCCAACCGAGTAATGCCCCGTCAAAGACTCCAGCGCATGTGTTGGCATACTGCAAGATACGCTGTGTAGGTGTCTTCAGCTCTTTGTCATCTGTCTGATGGAAAGTGTTATTCCAAAGATTAGATATCTCATCTTCCTTTGCGGATACCTCCTGGCGTAAACGGGCTATCTCTAACTGTATGTCGGCCAATGTTCTGTATGTCATAACGAATAATGAATGGACTTGAAACAAAAAAAATTCATGAAGCAAGGATATTGACAAGCACCCTAACCAAGGGCTGCTGTATCCACGAATGGCGCTTGCAATAGATAATGACGAACAGCAGGAGCTGTACGCCTGCCACTATCAGGAATGAGGCCCAAAGCGGCACAAACAACGACAAGGCATAAACAGCCGCAAAGGAAAGGAATATCACAACAAGGAAGAAAAAGAATGCCAGAAGTATGGTGAGGGCACATGCCGTCAGCAGACGAATTATCTTCTCCGTCAGACTTAATTGTAACAGACTCTTACGCAGCTGCAGATACTCCTTGAACTTCTCGATAAGGCTTGCAAGACTCTCTATGTTTTTATCTGTGCTGAACATGCTGAATAGAAAAAAGCACCGGGAAGCCTTGTGGCGCACAGCAGTCGACCGTAACTTAACTCCCCCCATGTGCTGTACAGCTACATGCGGGGTGTGGGGGCGGTGGATTGTGTGTGTGGACGCGAGGCTTACCGATGCGTGGTGCTAAAAGTTTACTCGTTTACATCAAGAAGGTCTTCTGCCAGCTCTGCCATCTCTTTCTTTGACAACTCAACGTTATGGCGGTCACAGAAATCCTTTACTTTTGATGTTATCTTCTTACGTGTGTCCGCACCTGACTCCGGTGCAGCAAGCAGTCCGATAGCAGCACCAGCAAGTGCGCCTCCGAGGAATGCTCCGATGTAGCCTAATGCTTTCATAATGTTTCCTTTCTTTATAAGTTAATATTCCAAATTGATTCTGATGCAGCACAAGCACTGCCAGCATCCATGACAGCAGTGTCGCCGTGCGACTGACCGACGACAATAGCCTGACTGTTATCATCGGCAAAAATACTCAAGATTTCAAATTGTTCCAAATAATCTGTCTAATAATTTGTTAAAACGCTTCATTTTTATTGATTTAACATACTTTAGATGGAAAACAGTTGGGGAATAACCGAATTATTATTAACTTTGTAGTCGAATTGTATAAACCGACACAAAAAGCTAAACAAAATATCACACATTCAGGTATGAAGAAATCCATGACCCTAAGCGCGATTCTTTGCGCTGCATTAGTAATGGCAAGCTGTGGCTCAAGCAAGGAGAGCGCTTACCGTAAGGCATACGAGAAAGCCCAGAACCAGGAACAGACAACAGTCGTAGAACAGCCTCAGGTGGTGGCTCCTGTTGTTGAGCGCCAGCAGACAGAGACAAGAACCACAGACAACTACGACAACGTGCCAGTACGCTCAGAGAATGTCAATGTCATAAGCGGTGCAGGACTTAAGAACTTCAGTGTCGTAGTAGGCTCATTCGGACTCAGGTCAAACGCTGAGGGACTACAGTCACGTCTGAAAAACGCCGGATACGCAGCACAGATAGTGTTCAACCCTGCCAACAACTTCTATCGTGTCGTTGCCACAACATACGACAGCAAGGCCGACGCTGTTAACAGCCGTGACGCTCTGCGCTCACAGTATGCTGACGCTTGGATTCTCTATAACAAATAAGATATGCGAGTACTTTCTGTAGACTACGGAAAGAAACGTACCGGACTGGCAGTCACTGACCCATTGCAGATAGTTGCAGGTGGGTTGGTGACTGTCGCCACGTCTGACCTCATGAGATTCATCACTGAATACTGCCAGAAGGAAGAGGTGGAAACTATCGTATTCGGAGAACCAAGACAGCCAAATGGCCAGCCAAGCGAGAATCTGAACAGAGTGAGAACTTTCGTCGGACAACTGAAAAAGAACATGCCGGACATAAACATCGAATGGTATGACGAGAGATTCACATCAGTCCTCGCACACAGAACGATGATAGACGCAGGATTAAGGAAAAAGGCAAGACAGAACAAAGAGCTCGTCGACGAGATATCCGCAACAATAATACTACAAGACTATCTCGAGGCTAAACGGAACTCCATCCTATAATCCCCTTATCCCCTGACAGCATCACAGACGGTGGCATCCCACAGCAGGAAACAGAAAGAATACGAGACAGCAGAAACAGAACGTTTTCGTTAAGCCAAAAGACCAAAGGAAACTTGTTTGCTTTGGATTGGCGAGAAAAAGTCGGATGAAATCCAACATAAAGATGATTTTACCAATATATACATATGGAATGCCTGTGCTACGCAAAGTGGCAGAAGACATAACACCAGAATATCCAGAGCTGGACACACTTATCGAGAACATGTGGGAGACACTGGCTAATAGCGAAGGTATCGGACTGGCTGCGCCTCAGATAGGACGCGCCATCAGACTCGTCATCATAGACCTCGACCCTCTTGCTGAGGATATGCCAGAGTACAAGGACTTCAGACACGTGTACATAAACCCACACATAATCGAATATGACGAGAAGGCAAGCAAGGAGACATCACAGGAAGGATGCCTCTCGCTCCCAGCAATACATGAGAATGTAACACGCCCAACAAGAATCCACGTCGAATACGACGACGAGAACTTCACACATCATGACGAGTGGATAGACGGATATCTCGCACGAGTAATGCAACACGAGTTTGACCATCTTGACGGGAAAATGTTCATAGACCGCATATCACCTTTCAGGAAACAACTCATCAAGTCAAAACTTAAGGCTTTATTGCAGGGACGCTTCAGCTGCGGATACAAGACAAAATCACCGAGGGTATAAACTGACACAACGTGAGAAAAAGAATACAAAGACACATTGCAGACAGCAGAGAGAGATGCAGGGGAAAACTGCATCTCTTATGTGTTATTGTATATACTTACGCTGCTATGCTTCTGGCAACACCATGCCACGCACAATTCAATACTGACCGCCTCATGACAAGCGGCAAAATCGCACTGCACTATGAGGACTACGTACTGTCAATCCAATATTTCTCACAAATAATAATCCTCAAGCCATACCTCTATGAGCCATACCAGATGCGCTCAATAGCAAAATTCTATCTCGACGACTATAGTGGAGCTGAGAGCGACGCAACAGAGGCAATAAAGCTGAATCCCTATGTCCCAGAGATATTTGACCTCAGAGGTATAAGCAGAATCAGGCAGAAAAACTACAGCGATGCCATAAAGGATTACGAAAAAGCTCTCACGCTCTCACCAGGAAACCAAAACTACTGGTACAACAGGGCAATATGCCATATTGAGAACAAAGACTACGATATAGCACACGCACAGCTCGACACGATAATATCAAAATGGAGGAAAATGTCGGGAGCTTACAACGCCAAGGCTGAGATATACATACTCAACAAGGACACGGCACAAGCTGCCGCATGGCTCGACAAAAGCCTGGGAATAGACCCGTACAACGCAGACACATGGGCCACAAGAGCTAATATATCCCTCGCAAGAAAAGACTGGGCATCAGCGGACACCCTGCTATCAAAAGCCCTGCACCTGAAACCAAGAACCGTGCAGAACTACATAAACCGCGCACTGGCACGAGTAAACATAAACAATCTCCGTGGAGCCATGTCAGATTATGACATAGCACTCGACATAGACCCAAACAACTTCCTTGCACATTATAACCGCGGACTCTTAAGACAACAAGTCGGGGACGACAACCGGGCAATAGACGACTTCAACTATGTCCTGAAAATGGAGCCGGCAAATATTATGGCACTCCTCAACCGCGCAATGCTCCTCGACCAAACAGGAGACTTACGTGGTGCGATAAGAGATTACACAAAGGTCATCAACCAGTTCCCAAACTTCTGGACAGGACTCTCCAAGAGAGCATCATGCTACAGAAGGCTCGGCATGACAGCAAAGGCAGAGATGGACGAGTTCAAGATACTGAAAGCTCAAATGGACAAACATCTCGGCATACAACCCCGATGGAGCAAGAAGAAACTTCAAGACCTGAGAAAACGCAGCGACATAGACCCGAACAAATACAGCCAGCTTGTCGTGGACGACGAGACTGCCGCCGAGCATGAATATCAAAGCGCATACAGAGGCAAAGTACAGAACAGGAAAGTAACCATAGACTTCCTACCCGAGAGGCCAATAACAGGATTCGACCCCAAGAATGGTCAGAGCATGCTGCAGAACTACGCAGACGCCATGGCCAACGCGTCGTCAATAAAAGGCGCCATAACCCCTACCATAGCTGAAGTAACAGCAGAAATAGAGAAGACACCGGACGAATCCACATTATATTATACAAGAGGTACCATACTAGCAAAACAAGGTGACTACGTAGACGCAATAAAAGACCTCACAACAGCTATCGGACTTGACCCTCGCATGCCAGAAGCTTATTTCAACAGAGGACTGTGCCACATCTTCTCAGACAATAAGAAGAAAGGACTCGACGACTTGAGCAAAGCTGGAGAACTCGGACTATACAGCGCATATAGCGTAATAAAAAAATTCAACAACGATAAAAAATAATCTGGCAAAATATACTTATCTGACAGAAAAATATTAAATTTGCAGCCGATAATAAAACAACATGTGCATCGTTTGTAAGACGCACATATAAACAAGAATAAAAACAATGATAAAAATCACATTTCCAGACGGTAGCATCCGAGAGTATGAGAAGGGAGTTACCGGCAAGCAGATTGCTGAGAGTATATCACCTGCTCTCGCACGCAGCATCGTATCCTGCGGCGTAAACGGTGAGACAATAGAAATAAACCGCCCTATCAACGAGGACGCACGCATCGCACTATACAAGTTTGAAGACGAGCAGGGCAAACACAGCTTCTGGCATACAAGCGCACACCTGCTTGCAGAGGCTCTACAAGAACTGTATCCTGGCATACAGTTCGGATTCGGCCCTGCAGTAGAGAACGGCTTCTTCTATGATGTCCTTCTCCCAAATGGCGAGATGATCAAAGAAGGTGACTTCAAGAAAATAGAAGACAAGATGATGGAGCTCGCACGTAAGGACGAGCCCGTCGTACGTAAGGAAATATCAAAAGCTGACTGCCTAGCCGAATTCAAGGCTGCAGGACAGACATATAAATGTGAGCATATAGAGGAAGACCTTGAGGATGGAACCATAACAACATATACCCAAGGCAATTTCACAGACCTCTGCAAAGGTCCACACATCGTATCGACAGGCACAATCAAAGCTGTCAAGCTGACTGCCATAGCAGGAGCTTTCTGGAGAGGTGACGCAACAAAAGACCAGATGCAACGTCTCTACGGCATCTCTTTCCCAAAGAAGAAAATGCTCGATGAGTACCTGCTAATGCTCGAAGAGGCAAAGAAACGCGACCATCGCAAGATAGGAAAAGAGATGGAGCTCTTCATGTTCTCAGAGAGAGTGGGCAAAGGACTACCAATATGGCTGCCCAAAGGTACAGACCTCAGACTCCGCCTTCAGGATATGCTACGAAAGATACAGAAGAATTTCGGATATCAGGAAGTCATAACCCCACACATCGGCTCTAAGAACCTCTATGTGACATCTGGCCACTATGCACATTATGGGAAAGACTCATTCCAGCCAATACATACACCGGAAGAGGATGAGGAGTACATGCTGAAACCTATGAACTGCCCTCACCATTGCGAAGTGTTTGCGTGGAAACCACGCTCATATAAAGACCTTCCTTTCCGTTGCGCAGAGTTCGGGACCGTCTACCGCTACGAGAAATCAGGCGAATTACATGGACTGACACGTGTACGCTCTTTCACCCAGGATGACGCACATATCTTCTGCCGTCAAGACCAGGTAAAGGGAGAGTTCCTCCGTGTGCTCGACATAATCCTCACCGTCTTCAAGATATTCGGCTTCAACGACAATCAGGTTGAGTTCCAGATTTCACTCCGCGACCCAAAAGACACCGAGAAATACATCGGTAGCGATGAGATATGGGAAGAGGCAGAGAGCGCTATTATAGAAGCTTGCAAGGAGAAAGGCATCAAGGCACGCACAGAACTTGGCGAGGCTGCATTCTATGGACCAAAGCTCGACTGTATGGTAAAAGACGCCATTGGACGACGCTGGCAGCTCGGAACAATACAGGTTGACTACAATCTTCCTGAAAGATTCCAGCTCGAATACACCGCTGAGGACAATACAAAGAAGCGTCCTGTGATGATACACAGAGCACCTTTTGGCTCCCTCGAGCGTTTTACGGCAGTCCTCATAGAACATACTGCTGGACATTTCCCGCTATGGCTCGCACCGGAGCAGGTCGCAATACTTCCGATATCAGAGAAATACAACGATTACGCAGCGGAAGTTGCAGATTACTTCAGCAGCGTAGGCGTACGCTCGACAGTGGATAATCGAAATGAGAAAATCGGTCGTAAGATACGCGACAACGAGCTCAAGCGTGTCCCCTATATGGTAATCGTTGGCGAGAAAGAGTCAGCAGAGGGTACTGTAGCCATGAGACAACAAGGTGGAGGCGACCAAGCTGTCATGAGTAAAGAAGATTTCGCAAAACGAGTCCTTACAGAAGTTGCTGATATGCTTGAGGCAACCAATTTGAAACCAAAAGACTGACAACACTCGTAAATAATGTTAAAAATGCAGAGGCTTAGGTACTTATTACGTTTATATATTAATATAAATTAGTACCTTTGCATCTGCATTTTTCAAATGCACATATATAATACAGCCTGAAAGGCAAGACTGCATACACTGCAAACCTCAAAATATTTAATGAAGATAGACAAGAAGAAAGACAACAATCAGTACCGCATCAACGAGCAGATACGCTGCAAAGAAGTGCGTATTGTAGGCGATGACGGCTCTATGGTTATACCGACACGTCAGGCTCTTGATATGGCAAGACAAAGAGATGAAGACCTCGTCATGATATCTCCTAATGCAGAGCCACCTGTATGCCGGATAATTAACTACTCAAAATTCCTTTACCAGCAGAAAAAGAAGGCAAAGGAAATGAAGCAGAAGCAGGTCAAGGTGGAAGTAAAAGAGATAAGATTCGGCCCGCAGACTGACGACCACGACTACAACTTCAAACTAAAACACGCACAGGAGTTCCTTTCAGAAGGAAACAAGGTACGTGCATACGTCTTTTTCAGAGGACGCTCTATACTCTTCAAAGAACAAGGTGAGGTATTGTTGCTCCGTTTCGCCAACGACCTTGAGGAATACGGAAAAGTAGAGCAGATGCCAAAACTTGAAGGCAAGAAAATGTTCCTCTTCCTTGCGCCCAAGAAAGTATCTGTAGTAAAGAAAAGCCAGCAGAAGATGGATCGCGAGCGCCGTGAGGCCGAAGCAAAGCAGGGACAGACGGACATAAAAAACGAGACACCACAAAATGGTGGACTTGCTGCTAACGCAAAAGGTGCAGAAGCTCTCGCTAACTTAAAGTTCGACGAAGAGTGATAAAAAGCGAGGCGCCCCTCATGACTGCTATACATCTAAAAGAGCAAGAATAAACAAACATTGAGGACTTCCGGTTAACAGGTATTCATCCACAAATACCAACGGAAGAACCACTATCAAGCAAACATACTCTTGCACAAGGAATATAGCAGAAAAGAAACCATTCGAAATAAGAAAACAGTGCGTAACGCCCGGTATATGCGTTGCCACAACATATCAATAACAAATAAACATATAAAAAAAAATGCCAAAAGTAAAGACAAACTCCGCTGCAAAGAAACGTTTTTCTTTCACTGGAACAGGTAAGATTAAGCGTCGTCACGCTTTCCACAGCCACATCCTGACCAAAAAGACCAAGAAGCAGAAGCGCAACCTTCTCGGCTTCGAAATCGTTGATTCATCAAACACAAAGCAGGTTCGTGACTTGCTGCGTCTCCGTTAATCTTATTGTCTAACTTTTAAAGTAAGAAAACTATGCCAAGATCAGTAAATCACGTTGCATCTCGCGCAAAGCGCAAAAAAATCCTTAAGCTCACCCGTGGCTATTTCGGAGCGCGCAAAAATGTCTGGACAGTAGCCAAGAACACATGGGAGAAAGGTCTTACCTATGCTTACCGTGACCGCAAGAACAAGAAGCGCACTTTCCGCGCACTTTGGATACAGCGTATCAACGCAGCGGCTCGTCTCGAGGGAATGAGCTACTCACAGCTCATGGGAGCACTCCACAAGGCTGGTATCGAAATCAACCGTAAGGTTCTCGCTGACCTCGCCGTCAACCACCCAGAGGCCTTCAAGGCCATCGTTGCAAAGGTAAAGTAAACAAAGAGCAACATTTTTACAAGCACAACTTAATCCGCAATACAGTACAGTCATACCGTATTGCGGATTTTTTATATTTCACCATTTATATATTTCAGCATTTTTATATTTCACCATTAATTAACGTGAGTTCGACATAAGAAAAGTGTTAAAAAAGTTGTGGGAATGGAATATTTTTAGTAACTTTATAGG
>SAMEA3663208__coassemble_37_pt1 | contig 125692 bp, 93 predicted proteins | sample SAMEA3663208__metabat2_high_PE_004 | metagenome-assembled genome bin SAMEA3663208 (sample SAMEA3663208) | pig gut metagenome | biome: pig gut; feature: pig-associated habitat; material: faeces | place: China | collected 2013
TAGGGCTCACTCGGGACTTGCACCCGTTAGACAATGCTCATGCCGAGCGTACTACGGATAAAGCCAGACAGTAGCAAAGCAATCTGTCTGGCTTATTTCGTATCCATGCAGAAGCATGGAAATGTTCATAAGAATGTACATTTTCTAACCATGGCATAGTCTGAGCTTGCCCAGCCTCTGCTCATTCGGCTTAATGAAAATGTTCCCATCAAGGGAGAAGTGTACTACACCTTTATCTCTACCTCAACACCTGAAGGGAGCTCAAGCTTCATCAGTGCGTCAACAGTCTTTGCTGTTGAGCTGTAGATATCGATGAGACGCTTGAAGTCAGAGAGCTGGAACTGCTCACGAGCCTTCTTGTTAACGAAGGTAGAGCGGTTTACAGTATAGATACGCTTGTGTGTTGGAAGAGGTATAGGACCACTTACATGTGCACCTGTGGCCTTCACGGCCTTAACGATTTTCTCTGCTGACTTATCTACGAGCTGGTGGTCGTAGCTCTTCAGCTTGATACGGATTTTCTGACTCATAATTGATTTTTCTATATAAATAAGAGGATAAAATATGAAACAGGAGGGCTTTACCCGTAAAGAGTCATTTGCTCACGAGAGAGCCAACTCCTGTTATTTTTTTGTCTGTCTATACTCGGTAAAGCTGATTAGACAAGATCAGCGCGTCCCTTGCACTCCTCGAGGATAGCCTTTGCGATAGAGCTTGAGACTGCCTCGTGGTGGTCATACTCCATAGAAGAAGTAGCACGACCAGAAGTGATTGTACGGAGAGCTGTTACATAGCCGAACATCTCAGAGAGAGGAACCATAGCCTTAACAATCTTCGCACCTGAGCGGGCATCGTCCATGCCGAGAACCATACCGCGGCGCTTGTTGAGGTCGCCGATGACGTCGCCCATAGACTCCTCTGGAGTAACAACCTCTACCTTCATGATAGGCTCCATGAGAACAGGACCTGCCTTCGGGCAAGCGTTCTTGAAGGCGTTACGCGCAGCGAGCTCGAATGAGAGCTGGTCAGAGTCAACAGGGTGGAACGAGCCGTCGATAAGTGTCACCTTGAGGCCAGTTACAGGGAAACCACCGAGCACACCAGCCTTGAGGCAGTCCTGGAATCCTTTCTGTACACATGGTATGAACTCCTTAGGGATGTTACCACCCTTAACCTCGTTGATGAACTGGAGGTCGCCCTCCTTGAAGTCCTCGTCCTTAGGTCCAACGTTGACGATGATGTCAGCGAACTTACCACGTCCACCGGTCTGCTTCTTGTATACCTCACGGAGGTTAACCTCACGTGTGATAGCCTCTTTGTAGTTAACCTGTGGCTTACCCTGGTTACACTCTACCTTGAACTCACGCTTCAGACGGTCGATGATGATATCAAGGTGGAGCTCACCCATACCAGAGATGACAGTCTGGCCAGACTGCTCGTCTGTACGTACGGTGAATGTTGGGTCCTCCTCAGCGAGCTTTGCAAGACCATTGTCAAGCTTAGCGATATCAGCCTGTGACTTTGGCTCGACAGCGATAGAGATAACGGTGTCAGGGAATGTCATAGACTCAAGTACGATTGGGTGAGCCTCATCACAGAGAGTGTCACCTGTGCGTATATCCTTGAAGCCTACGCCAGAGCCTATATCACCAGCAGAGATTTCCTCGACAGGGTTCTGCTTGTTTGAGTGCATCTGGAAGAGGCGGCTCACGCGCTCCTTCTTGCCTGAGCGTGGGTTGTAAACGTATGAGCCTGCAGCGACGCATCCTGAGTATACGCGGAAGAACACGAGGCGTCCCACGTATGGGTCAGTAGCAATCTTGAATGCGAGAGCGGATGTTGGCTCGTCAGCAGAAGGCTTACGATCCTCCTCCTCCTCTGTGTCAGGGTTTGTGCCTACGATGTTCTCTGTGTCCATTGGTGATGGAAGGAGAGCGCATACATAGTCGAGCATTGTCTGCACGCCCTTGTTCTTGAATGAAGAGCCGCAGAGCATTGGGACACACTTGAGTGCGAGAGTACCCTTACGTACAGCAGCGATAATCTCTTCCTCTGTGATTGTGTTAGGGTCATCGAAGTATTTCTCCATGAGAGCCTCGTCGAACTCAGCAGCAGACTCGAGGAGCTTGTCGCGCCACTCATTGCACTCGTCTACCATATCAGCAGGGATATCCTCGATATCGTAGTCAGCGCCCATTGTCTCGTCATGCCAGAAGATAGCCTTCATCTTGACGAGGTCAACAAGACCCTTGAAGTTCTCCTCAGCGCCGATAGGGCAGCAGAGAGAGACAGGATTAGCTCCGAGGACCTCCTTCATCTGGCGAACCACGTCATAGTAGTTAGCACCAGAGCGGTCCATCTTGTTGACATAGCCGATACGTGGCACGTTATACTTGTCTGCCTGGCGCCAAACGGTCTCTGACTGTGGCTCTACGCCACCGACAGCACAGTATGTAGCGACAGCACCGTCGAGGACACGGAGCGAGCGCTCCACCTCAGCAGTAAAGTCAACGTGTCCCGGAGTATCGATGAGGTTTATCTTGTACTGGCGTCCGAGGTAGTTCCAGAAACATGTTGTGGCTGCAGATGTGATGGTTATACCACGCTCCTGCTCCTGTGCCATCCAGTCCATTGTTGCGCTACCGTCGTGTGTCTCACCGATTTTGTGAGTCTTGCCAGTGTAGAAAAGGATACGTTCTGATGTTGTTGTCTTACCGGCATCGATGTGAGCCATGATGCCGATATTACGTGTAAAATGCAAATCGTGCTTAGCCATTTCTTTATTATCCTTAGTTGAAAATGATTCTTTTAGAAACGGAAATGAGCGAATGCACGGTTAGCCTCAGCCATACGGTGCATATCCTCCTTGCGCTTGAATGCGCCGCCCTGGTTGTTGTATGCGTCCATTATCTCTGCAGCGAGTTTGTCTGACATGCCCTTTCCGCCGCGCTTGCGTGCGAAAGCTATCATGTTCTTCATAGACACAGACTCACGACGATCCGGACGTATCTCTGTAGGCACCTGGAATGTGGCACCACCGATACGGCGGCTCTTAACCTCAACATGAGGAGTTACATTGTCGAGAGCCTGCTTCCAAATCTCGAGAGCAGATTTCTCTTCGTTCTTCATTTTCTCACCTACAGTCTTGAGGGCGTTGTAGAAGATCTCATAAGAGATGTTCTTCTTGCCGTCATACATGAGGTGGTTAACAAACTTTGACACTTTCTTGTCATTGAAGACTGGATCCGGAAGGATCAGGCGCTTCTTTGGTTTTGCTTTTCTCATTTGTTTTGTTTGTAGAAAATCTTGCGTGGGGCTGTCTGTTTCTTGTTCTTCAACGTCCGCTCCCGGACATTTACTCAACCTTTTGTTTTAAGTCTCCAGCAAAACATTTTATTGATTTTGTTTGTTTAAGGGGTTGTCTTGTGCTATATCTGTAATAGTCAGTATTACTTCTTAGCCTTAGGACGCTTTGCGCCATACTTTGAACGGCGCTGTGTGCGGTTTGCTACGCCGGCAGTATCAAGTGTGCCACGTACGATGTGATAACGTACACCTGGGAGGTCCTTAACACGACCGCCACGTACGAGAACGATAGAGTGCTCCTGAAGGTTGTGGCCCTCTCCTGGGATGTAAGAGTTAACCTCCTTCTGGTTTGTCAAACGTACACGGGCAACCTTACGCATTGCCGAGTTAGGCTTCTTAGGTGTTGTGGTATAGACACGAACACAAACGCCACGACGCTGAGGACATGAGTCCAGAGCTGGCGACTTGCTCTTGTCAACAAGCACCTTTCTGCCTTTTCTTACTAATTGCTGAATTGTAGGCATAATTGTTGTTTTTTTGTTTTTATATATTGTTATTTCCTTAAATACATAGCAATTCATGGCACACTAAAGGCCATTTCGGGGTGCAAAGGTACGAATATTTTCCCAAAAGACATAATTATATATATACAAAAGCGACGCTGGTTATTCTGATTTAATAATAATTAACTCTGAGTAACGTAATTTAATTACATAATTGACACAACAACATCACAGTTTGAATCTATCGCAGCCGGTTTCACACACATGAATGCATGGAAACACGGGTCTGTAATAATGGCTTTTCGTTCAAAACAAGCGGCATGTCACCACCCTTCTCCTCATTCAGATAATGGATGACGACACGCCGTCGGTTAGCTATGTAACGGACTCAGATGCTCCGCCACGAGCAATAATACTGGCGTAGGGGCGCCACGAGAAGGCTATTGCAGCCTGTCCTGTTACGCCTCTCCTCCTGTGCCTGACTTGAATGGGGCGATTGTCCGTCCGCCCTGGCCTGGCATCTGTATCTTGCCAAACTGCTGCTCGTAGCGCATAAGGTTCTCCTGCAGGGCATGGAGCAGGCGCACAGCATGCTCTGGAGCCATTATCACGCGCGACACGACATTAGCCTTTGGGGGACCAGGGAGTATAGAAGCGAAATCGATTGTAAACTCTGAGCTTGAATGGCTTATGACAGCGAAGTTCGAGTATATGCCTGTAGCCACTTCCGGACGCACTTCCATCTGCAGCTGCTGTCCGTTCTGATTGTTGTTGTTGTCCATTGTCTTTATGTGTATATATAATTATGTTTTTATGCGTATATATAATAATGTGTATCAATACATGGTCTCAGCCATGCTGAGGCATAGGGATACCGTAACAGTATGCGAAGATAACACTTTTATACGATATACGCAAGCCGACACGTGCATAAGCCAATGTTTTTAGGAAATAATAACTAAGTCGAAAACTACGCTTTATCTACATGAACAGCGACACTATCCGCCATCTACGCCTGAAAGCAAGGGTAAAATACTTCAAAAACATGTCAAAGTCATTGCCAAGCAACCATATTAGGTTTGTCAGTTTGTTAGCCTTTCCTTGCACATACATGACTATCCTGACGGTATAGGTAATCTCACCTTTGCGTACTCATCGGTCATCGATTCCTAGGCAAAAATCCATATTCCGTCACGCTGAAAAACCAGACAAGGATTAAGGAGATAGAACACACCGCCGTCACCTACCTCGCAACAGTAACAAGCGATTGCACGTCTTCTGCAATGAGGAACTGACAGAACACAAATTCTTCAACCGATGCACGAGCAAGAGGAGAATGGGGATACTCAATCTATCCCGAGAGAGAAAAAAGAAGGCGAAGCAAATACCTGTTTCAATGATGCCGAGCAAGTCAGCGAGACACAAGCCAATTTGTCAGTACTACCATTGAGTTGGATACAGGAAGGACAAATCAAACGCACGTTAGTACCGGAGGTGGAATCTCAACATCTGATTTACCTTGGAGAGACAAAGACAAGAACACCAAGAAACAGTCAGTCACACACACAAAAAAAAACGACATTTGCTTGCTAATAGGTTTGTTTTCATTCTGAAAAACAGATAAAATACTTTTTTTCATCATCATATTGCAGATTTTCACTCATTTATGCGAGAATCTGTATTTAATTTTATACCTTTGAAGTCAAAATTCGACAAGCCTCTGACAAAAAAGTCACGACAAAGATGGCAGCAATTTAGTATACAAAGAGCAATTGTATTTATTGCAATGGGAGGACTTCTAGCATTCAGAGTAGGAAACTTTAACACAACAGCAGAGCGTGAGCAGTTTCGGTTTCTCTGTGAGCAACTCAAAGCTCACTATGAGGATTCGAATGAATTCTGTGTATTCGCAGGCAATTATAATATTGGTTGCGAACTGGATGCCTTGTATATAAAAAAAGATGCGATTATCGTCATTGAGTTCAAAAACTATGGTGGTAAAGTTATTGCGAATGAAAACGGCGAATGGACATGTAATGGCAAGACTATTAAAGGAGGCTCTCGTAAAACGGTACTTCAACAAGCTCGCATCAATCATTCTACGGTTAAGAAAGAACTAAAAGTACTTGGTGTTTCAAAGGAAAACGTCAAGGACGTGCCTTCCTTGATTATTTTCAACCAACCTATAGAAATCACGAATAACCTTAGCGCTACCAGCAAATCATGGCTTCACATTACAGATAACGAGCATTTCCTTGAAAAGCTGGACGACATCACTTGTCCTCATACCGACCTTGACCCACTCGGTATCGTTAATCTTGCAGAAATACTCAACCTAAATTCTTTCTATCTGACAGAATTCAGCAATGCCACTTATGACACACATAGGAAGCCTATTGAGAGTATTGATTTGTTTGAGGATATAAAGAGGTTCGAGCCACTGACTGAAGAGAAAATACAAAATGAGACAAAGGACAAGAAAGATGTTATAGACCTTAATTCTTTTGTAATAGAGAACGAAGATAGTATTACACTTTCGGATTTTGTGAAACGGATAGTGAGTTTATCGCTCAAACTCGATAATTTTACCGTCAAGATACTTGACGGTAAAAAGGCATCTTTATCTTTTGTATCACACGGAATAACATTAACTCAAGAATATGTTGTAACCATAAGTGCTGATGGCATATGTGAATATTGTACAAAACTCACAAAGTTCACTAATCATGATGTTAAAGCTATTTCATCTAATACAATTTTTTGGGAAGAAGGCGAGAGATTTGCGACGGAAGGCGATAGACCTTCTGACGTTGTCGTAGAACGCCAACCAGAAAAACTATCGGGAACTCCTTCGAACGTTTCTTTCCGAAAATCAAAGACCATTCTACCACATTGGCTTGACAAAAAGGTTTTCAACGATTACCAAGCTATTTATGCTCCAGAGCATGAGCGTTATGAGTATAATCTTGATCTCAACAAAGAAGAACTTAAAGTCTATCTTGGTACTTACTTCCCTCGCAGTTATGCTGAGATGTTTTGTATTGTCGACAATCTCATGCAAAACAAATGCCTGAAGGAAACGCTGGGACAAGATGAGATTAGCGTATTGGATTGTGGCTGTGGGACAGGTGGCGAGATCCTTGGCTTGATTACTGCAATTGGAAGGCATTTACCTCATGCAAAGATAAACATCACTGCAATAGATGGAAATGATGGCGCTTTAGCTATACTCAAGAATCTGGTGGAGAGTAACCCTAATAAAAATGTACAAGTTGAACTAAGTACATTTATCCAGACGTTAAGCACTATTGAAGACGTGGAAAAACTTGCATTCGAAAAGAAAAAATATCATTTCGTCCTCTGTGACAAGATGGTTTGTGAGTTAATTTCCAAAAAGGTGCTGCCAACAAATGCATACGCCATAATGGCAAAAAAACTTGCGACTTTCCTTCATGACAACGGTTTGCTGATAGTGCTTGATATAACAACTAAAGACGCATCCTCTGGGCACTTCTATCCTCAGTTGATGAATCATGAAATAAATGACTACGTTCATAAAAGCAGGACCATTGAGACACTTTTACCGTTGGCGTGCGCATGTTATGATGGGTGTAGAGGCCTTTGCTTTATTCAGCAAACATTCAGCGTAAGTCACTCTCATAAATCAAATGACGAAAGTAGGGTGTGTTATCGAGTGCTGTGTCGAGAACCGTTTAAAACAGCCATCATGCAAGGAATGGAAACAACAAACCTTGCTCACGTCATACACCCTACCAAATACAAGCAAAATGACGATTCAGCGATTTGCTGCCAATCCAAAAACAACAAAACAACAATTGACTCATTTAACATAAATCTATAGAATGTCATGGCTAAAAGAAGTTTTATAATCAAGGATTCATTGCTGGATCCTTATGAGCGTAAGATACTGAACAAGCGTACCGATGAATCGTACGTCGTTACAGGTTGTGCTGGTAGTGGAAAATCTCTAATTGCATTAATGAAAGCCAAAGACTTACAAGATAAAGGTAAATCCTATTTAATTGTTGTATATAATCGTGCATTGAATCAGTACATGCATGATGCTATCAAAGAATTGGAACTGAAAGAAGACAACGTTATCACTTATGGCAAATGCTTTAAGTGGAGACCGAAAGAAGGTGGGAAATTTGAATGTGGCCCTTGGGTACGTGGACACTATGATTACATTCTTGTTGACGAGGCACAAGATTTCTCAGGAGAAGCATTAGAGGAAATCAAGAAACATTGTACTAAGATTTTAATTTTTGGAGATTCTGCGCAAAGTCTTTATTCTTCATTTTCATTTGATAACAATCCCACAATTAGTATCAAAGACATTGCTTCACGTTTTTCTTTGAATACAGAACACCTCATTATCAATCATCGAATGCCGAAAACAATAGCAAGAGTTGCGCAAAATCTGAATGAAGAAGATGATGTCCTTGAGGAAAGGTGTGCGAATGATGGTGTTGCCAAACCTGTCATCATGCAATATGTTGATATGGACGCTCAATTAGATAGTGTTGCCAAGATTATCAAGAACAAGAACCTTGAGGATGTTGGAATATTTGCATTTTACAAAGAGGACGTAGAAAAAATTGGCGCATACTTGAGCAATAAGGGTTTATCCCCTGAGATTTATCATAGTGACCAAAATATGCAACTCGATTTCTCTACAAGTAATCCTAAAGTAATGACTTGTAAAAGTTCAAAAGGATTGCAATTTGAAACGGTATTTATCGTTGGTTGTGGTCAAAACATTGGAGTTGTCCAGTCCAAATCACTTTATGTGGCAATGACCAGAAGTCATCAAGATTTATTTATTTTTTATTCTGGAGAAGTGACATCTTTATTTGACACTGTAAGCACTGACTTGTATGATACACAATTAGGCGGTTCTTCAAGCAATGAGGATTTTGAACTTTAATTAGGAGAAATATGAAACTCTATATTTTAACTTCAACATTGAATTTCCATTCAATAATGGCAACAGAATCATGCTCGCCATTTGCTTGTTATGCTCAAAGAGGGTTCGGCGATTCATACTTTTATCATGCAGGGTCATTTGCAAAAAAGAATTCGATAATTCTATTTAGCAAATACCCTGAATGCGCCATGCCTAATACCGAGGAAGAACAATATTCATTGGTTATAGAAATTGACACAGATAAAACTGCAAATTTTGAATATGAAAAAATAGGAGAACATCACGACGTTGCTTTCTACCAAACAAATAAAACTATCTACTTGAATCCGATTGGGTGTAAATTGATTTTTGAAACCAATGAAATTCGTGACCTCATCCTTTCAAGAGCCAAAGTAAGAAGTCTTGATGCTAAAGTACTTTTTTATTCAGAATCTGGAAGTTTTACTACGCAATTTTCGGAGTCGTTTACATACAGCAAAGAATATATAGAGCCTTATCCTGATTTACATTTTGACGAAAAGAACCTTATCCGTGACAAAAGAATCAATAAGTGTAAAGGATTTTTGTTTGCTTACCTCATAGGCGCAAATTCTTCACCTGGAGAAGGAGCATCCAGTATGCAGAAGATTCTTAAAGATCTGTCAAATCTGATTCATGCCAGAATCATAAATAACGACTTTAAACTTCACACCGAGAAGATAAATGAATTACAAAATCAATTTGAGAACAAAGCAGAAAAATACGATATTACAAAAAAGAAACTTGCAGAGTCTGCAAATCGACTAAACTCTTCTAACGTGAAAATGTTGCAGAGCGAATTAGAATACCTTGGTTTGTGGGATATTTTGGCTCATCGAATGTTCTCTTTGCCAAAATTATCTGCTGTATATTCCTCAGAACAATGGAAAAGCATTGAGATAAAAATGACTCAATTTATTGACCGCATTTTATCTACATCAAACAATCGTTTATTGGTTGATGAGATTCCTAATATTCATGAGTATGAGCCTACAATGATTCCTCTTGGGGCGAACAAACAAGACGTAGAGATTTATACAGCATGGATTAAGTTGCTTCTTAATCCAAAATGTAATCAAAAAGAGTTCTTCGCTAACAAACTCTCGTATCTGAAGAATCTCGGTATAGCAGCTAAAGGTATCATAGGTGATGAGGCTTTCGCAAAATCACCCGAACGTTCCTATTATAATGGCCTCATTAAGAATATCAGAGAAGCAGAAGAATTTAATCTCTTATCTCTGAATTCTTTTGTATGGCAATCATTGGCAATATGTGCAAAAGCAACAAATCCTGATATTGACGCTCTATATGGATTAATGACGTCATACGCCATTGAAGACTATCGTGGTGCAGTAGCAATGTGGGGAGCTATGTGCGGATACGCAGATATGCCAAAGACTTTTTTTAATCGAATATCTGAAGGTGTTAGTGTAGAAGATGCCTATCAGTACGCACGTTGCATAGAGAAAAGAATCCATGGTTTTGAAAGTGATGAGTTCGTTACACAGATGTCTCTAATGCCAGAAAAATCAAACACTTCGCTTACTGAACCAATTGAGTATAATTCTCTTGAGAACATTGTTCTTCAGTATCTTACGGAATACGAAAGGGGGAAGGGGAAAAAATTACGCAAGTCCTATCGTGAATCAATAAATAAAGCGCTTTCTTCTACCTCGGATGGAAAAGTTTCAAGCTTTCTTATGAAGCTTAAAGATTTTACTGGTTTCACAAAACAAACACAAACATCGTTTTGGACATACCTCAAGGAGAAAACTTGTCCAGAATATGATGAGATTATAAAAGCAAAAAATAAAAAAAGACCCCCAATAAACAAACAAGAATATCCATTGTTATTTGCTACTAGTACGGACGAAAACATAAACAACGCTATTGGTAGAACACCAAATTCCTCAAAAGAAGAAATTATTTCAAAACAAACAACAATAGATATACCTATATTGTCAAAAGATTTTATTAGCGATTCAAATGCGCTCTCATTCATAGAAACTCTTCCGTACATAAAACCATATTTAGATAGTATATCGCAAGATATAAGTTTTATCCAGAATGGATATCAGCCAGGAGGACAATACGCAAAAGGAGGAAAGAAAGAAAGCGATCCATCAAATAGCCAAGTAATTAAGCATCTTGGTAATTTGATTAAGAAGTATCACAAAAACCATCCTGTCCCTGAGGATATCGTGAACAGATTAAAACAAGATTTATTTGATAGATACAATGTCAGATAAGATTCTTATTACGAACGACGATGGCAAGCAAGTTGAGGCTACTGCTCCTGTAATTATATCCGCCAGTCGTTCTACCGACATTCCTGCCTTTTATACCAAGTGGTTTTTCAACCGCTTGGCAAAGGGGTATTGTACTTGGTACAATCCGTTCAATCAGCAGAAAATGTACATCTCGTTCAAAAAGTGCAAGGTAGTTGTGTTCTGGACAAAGAATCCCAAACCAATACTTCCTTTTCTACACGAATTGGACGAAAGAGGCATACATTACTATTTCCAAGTCACCCTCAATGATTATGCGAAGGAGGGATTTGAACCAAATGTGCCTTCTGTTGATGATCGTGTGGAAACATTCAAGAAACTGTCGGATATGATAGGTAAGGAGAAAGTTATTTGGAGATTTGATCCCCTTATCATTACACCAAACATTACTCCCCGCAACCTCTTGAAGCGCATTTGGCACATTGGAAATAAACTGAAAGGTTACACAGATAAACTAGTGTTCAGTTTCGTTGATGTAAAAGCTTATCGCAAGGTCCAAAACAATCTCATCAAGGAAACTATTCTCTTTACAAAAGAGAATGTGGAGAATGCCGAAGTTAATCTTGTTCAACAAATAGAAATAGCAGAAGGTCTTCAAAAGATTCGTGAAACTTGGCACAAAGATGGTTGGAATATTGGAATCGCAACTTGCGGTGAGGATATTGACCTCGAAGCATACTGCATAGAACATAACCATTGTATTGATGGCGAATTGATGAAACGCATCTTTGCTGAAGATGAGGAACTTGTCTATTATCTCCACACATTAAAATGGCCCCAAAGGGACATGTTTGGAAATCTTCCAACTATCCCACAAAAAACGCGCAAAGTAAAGGATACAGGGCAACGCAAAGCATGCGGTTGTATGGTTAGTAAAGACATCGGGATGTACAACACCTGCCGTCACTTCTGTGTGTATTGTTATGCAAATACCAGTAAAGAATGTGTTTTGAATAACAAGGATAAACATAATGATGAAAGTGAAAGTATAATCGAATAAACAATTATGTCAATCGAGTCTGAGATAAAACGGGCAATTACCCTTGGATATGATATCGAGATTAGATATGAAAAGTACGGTGGAGAAGTTTCTCAAAGAAAAGTTAGCAATATTTCATACAACAATGAGTTTGGCGATTTTGGATACAGCAATGCCCATATTAAAGGATTTTGCCATCTCAGGAATGAAGAAAGAACTTTTCGGATTAGTAGAATAACTGCAGTTAGAGTGATTCCCGCTGGAACTTGGGTATCACTACATTCTTCTTTAGTTGACAGGAAACCTTATACTGAGATTAACGATTCAAGATCATTAGTCCATTCAACACCTGTGAACCGTTCATATTCCTATTCATCGAACATACCATCACATCAAACACACCACAAAGGCGGTTCCTCTAATGAAGGATGCTATATTGCTACTATGGCTTATGGCAGTTATAATCATCCTCAAGTAATTATTTTACGATGGTATAGGGACAATATCTTGAAGAGGAAATCATGGGGGCGTTTATTTATTCGTGTATATTACCAAATTTCTCCAAAACTTGTTGTAGTTCTAAAAGGGCACAATGTAATAAACAAGTTAATCAGAATAATTCTTGATAAACAAGTACAACGAATAATAGAAAAGAAAACAGACCCTTAATTCCGCAACACTATTATAAATTAAACTTTTTAGGCACCTGAGCAACAAAAAGTTGCTCAGGATTATGTCATGTCAAAATTTTCACTTTTCTTAGTATTGCAAAATAATAACAAACAAAAATCTGATATGACATGGCAAAGATAGCCATAAACCTGAGAAATTCACGCCTTTTGGAGGAATATTTTCAATAATGGAGCAATTTGACTCCAAACTCTCATCTGTAATAGACTCAACTCTTGGTATGAGATGCAAGCAGTATGGTTATCAATACAGCGAAATCATCCGTTGGATTTCATCCGACCTTTTTCTCGCCATGGCTATGCCCGAGCAAGCTCAGCATCGAACATCTGGCTTAACGAAAACGTTCGCTAATGAGTATCTACTTCTGTGGCGGCTCTCGTATTGAAGACGTCACCACTCATCTGATGTGCCATCTCTCGCTTCACCCGACACTTCGCACCTGTAGTGCCGACACGATTCTCTGAACCATAAAGGAACTGACTCAGGAAAACATATCATATAGATCATATACAGACAAGACCTATGACTTCAACACGGCATACAACCTGAACACGTTGCTCCAGAACTGTCTGTTTGCAACTGAGGAGTTGAAGGAAGGAGAAATCTATGACGTTGACTTCGACCACCAGTTCATAGAGACAAAGAAGTATGATACGAAACCCACATACAAGAAGTTTCCCGGATACCGTCTGGGCGTGACATTCATCGGATACTTGATTGTCGGTATAGAGAACAGTGACGGCAACACAAACGTGCGTTTCCACCAGAAGGACACGTTGGGGAGATTCTTTGAGAGACTTGAACGGAAAGGCTTGGTCGTCAATCGTTTCAGGGCAGACTGCGGTTCATGTTCGAACGAGACAGTGGAAGAAGTTGAAAAACGCTACAAGACCTTCTATTTCCGTGCCAACCGACGACAAACCGAGAGCCGTCAAGCTCGCTTGAATGGCCTAGGTGCGAAGGAGGAGGGCGAAGCCAACCACTGCAGTTAGCTCTATAATGACATCCTTACGCTCAGAGGCTGGAAGACGGAGGAAAATAAGGGTATTGATTTTGAACTTAATTCCATTCTTGCAGAGAAGTGGAAAGGGAAGGCATACCGTCTTGTGATTCAAATACAGAAGCGAATGAACAAATGTGCTGGACAGCTACATCCAGATGCGATTGATTATAATTCTTTAATTCATCGGGCTTAAATCTTAATTCAATGAAAAAACAAGGGGTAATGTTTTGGTATCAACGAAAAGAATAGTATCTTTGCAATAGACAGGATGCAGCCAGTCATCGCATGAAGAGACTTTTCCCTGCCGTCACTTTGCACTATCCTCATAACACAACAGGCAGCGAATAACATATCAAGGGCAAGCTCTATCACATTCGGCTTACACTATCACTGGATACAACAGGCAGCGAATAACAAACCAAGGGCCGGCTCTATCACATTCGGCTTACACTATCCCTGGATACAACAGGCGGCAAATAACATATCAAGGGCAAGTTACATTGCGCAAGGTATGAGCTATCCATACGTACGGCAGGCTGCGCCTCAGGACAACACCCCGCACAACACATCTAACCAGCAAAAGAAGAGACATCATGGAAAATACACAGACTATAGACAAGAGACATTTCTACTGCCTTATATTGGCAGGTGGAAAGGGAAGAAGGCTTTGGCCTGTCAGCAGATACTCGATGCCGAAGCAATTCCTCGACTTCTTCGGGACAGGGAAGACTATGCTTCAGGAGACATACGAGAGGTTCAGACGTTTCCTTCCTGCCGAGAACATCTATGTGTCGACATACAAGGAGTATCAGGATATTGTGGCCGAGCAGCTACCGCATCTCGACAGGGACCACCTCCTCATCGAGCCTATAAGACGCAACACAGCCCCGATAGTGGCATGGGCTGCCCACCGCATAGAGAAGAATGACAGCGAGGCATCGATAATAATATCTCCTGCCGACCAGATTGTCATGAACGAGGAGGCTTTCCAGAAAGACACGCTGGAGGCTATGGCACACGCCAAGGCGGACAAATGTTTCCTGACGATGGGCATACGTCCGACACGCCCTGAGCCTGGATATGGATACATACAGATGGGCGACGTGGTGGAGAACGCTAACGGCGAGGAGGGGTTCTATAAGGTGCAGTCGTTCACGGAGAAGCCGGAGAGGGACTTTGCGGAGATGTTCATGAGGAGCGGAGAGTTCCTGTGGAATACGGGACTGTACATAGCCACTCCGCAGACCATCCGCGACAGGCTGTCAGGAGAGCTGCCGTCGGTGATGAGGTCGTTCGACGAGGAGCACGCAGAGACAACGCCTGAGGAGGAAAGGGCATGGATAACTGAACGCTACGCAACATATCCAAACCTCTCGATAGAGAACGGTATACTGGAGAGAGTTGATGATGTGTGTGTGAAAGAGTGCCACTTCGGATGGGCAGATGTAGGCACATGGCACGGTGTCTACGAGGCATGCTCGAAATCGGACGGCGACAATGTGACGCTCGACACGGAGACACAGCTGTCTGACACTACCGGCTGTCTGATAAAACTGCCACACGGGAGGACGGCTGTCATTAACGGCCTGCATGACTTCATCGTCGTGGAGGAAGGCGATGTCCTGCTGATAACCCCAAGGACAGACACATCGGACGAGATGGTGAAGCAACTGACACGCTTCATAATAGACAGGGACACGAACCACTGAGCCCCTGCCTACCAGATGGAGCGGCACTGTACAGAATTAGACACCCGCATTCACGGCGGACAATATCGCGCCCACGCATAACAGACATAATACCAGCATATTAGATACATTCAACGACAACACCCGTGATAGGTACTGAATGAGCGCGTCATCCGTACCGAATGAGGGGCTCACTGGCACTGTATGACGGGCTTATATGTGCTGGATGGGGAAACAGGCTCAGAACTCTGCCTCGTCAGCGCCAGCGGGAGACTGCATTCACAGCTTCCGACGACATGGCAACAAGAAGCCCTGCCCGAACCAGACAATGAGTCCTTACCCCATGAACAATGAGGATTAGAGCTGGAAAAATGAGGCTATACCCCGGGAACAATGAGGATATAGAGCTGGAAAAATGAGGATATAACCTAAAAACAACAAGGTTATGGCGCTGGAAAGAATAGCATGAGAAAAGGCTGGATGACGGTTTGCATGCCGTCGTCCAGCCTTTTCTATGTCTTGGTGTGGATGGGGAATGGAGCACATGGATACCATTCCCATCACCGGATATATGTCCGAAATATTACAGACTGTCACTGTCCGGTATGTTGTCCGTAACCAATCATATGGCGTTACAGGACAGTGAACCTTTTCAGGAGTATTCTCCTTTTTATCGTCTTCCAATCTTGAACTCTACAGTCTCTGCTCCCTGTGACGAGAGGCGTACACGGATAGAGTCGTTGCCTGGCACCTGGTATATGATATTGTCGAATGTATAGGCTGTGATGAAGCTGCCTGGCTGTGACGAAGCGTCCTTAGATGTGTGACGGTTGTAGAGGAGATTGAGCGATATGGCGTTCTCAGAGATATCGTCCTCGTTAAATGTCAGGGTCATTGCAGGATATACGCCCTTGTTGTTGACAACAGAGTATGAGCCCTCAAGGGCTATGTTGAGATAGCCACGGTGATACCAGTAGTCAGTGAACTTTTTGATATTGAAGATACTGTCAGCGACAGTCTGGTTCTTTGCCTCAGCTGCAGCGTAGTGCATAGGGGCCTGCTCGTCGACATAGCTTCCCTGGAGTACCTGCGCGTTGTTCACCACCACGTCGCCTTTCTTGTTGACTGGGTCAGAGTAGACCACGTCGGTCTCCTTGAACGAGAGCTGGAAGAAGCAGCGCTTGTGCGCACCAAAGCCGTTGCCGTTTGTCACCTGCTGCACGCTCGCTGGTGAGAGATGGAATGTGTATCCACCTGGATGATAGAGCGTATAGTTAGGGTATGAGCCCTCGATGACAAAGTGACCGGTGAAAATCATTGAGTTGTCATCGTTGTCATTACATGAAGCCAGTGTGCCTATTGTCGCGAGGACAATGGCAAGAGAATAGATAATCTTTTTTGCGTTCATTGTTCTTTTAGGTTAAATATTTGTTTCTTTCAGTTTATATCCATAAAGCAGCTGGCAGGCAGTCTGTCCCTGCCGGGCTGTCATATATATAATTCACAAAAAGGCGAAATATTGCATGGAGTATGGAAAAAAATGAAAAAATATTATCCTCGGGTGCAAGAAAAGGCATATCTTTGTATTATAATAATGACAAGAACGTTGATGATGAACACCGAGAAGCAAGACATAAGACGTGCGCAGGATGGTGACGCAAAGGCGCAACGTAGGATATACCAGGCTCATGCAGGGTATCTCTACGCTGTATGCTCGCGTTATCTCAGCCAGGACGACGACGTCAAGGATGCCATGCAGGAGGCGTTCATAAAAATCTTCACACACCTTGACTCGTTCCAATACCGCGGAGAGGGGACGCTGCGCTCATGGATGACACGCATTGTCGTCAACGAGTCGCTGAGGCATCTGCGCACAAAGACATTCTACGACGAGAGCATAGAGGATGTCGCGGATATCGAGGAGAAAGCGGAGACGGACCTCGGAGAATTCTCCGCCGAGGATATCCACAGCATGATAAGACAGCTGCCCGACGGCTACAGGACTGTGCTGAACCTCTATGTCTTTGAGGGGAAAAGCCACAAGGAGATAGGACAGATGCTGGGTATATCGGAGACAACATCAGCATCACAATACCACAGGGCGAAGCGAATGATGAGAAAAATCATAACACGCCACCGCAATGAATGACCATGGCTACAGGCAGCGTGACGGCGGCAGTCCAAAGACGTGACGGCAGACATGGACTGGAAAGGACAGGACACGAGAGAACAGGACGCACAAGGAGAAGTACACCAACGAGAAACCCCAACACATCATATACAACATCAATATGGCAGACAGATTTGAGAAAAACCTCAGGGAGAAGCTGAAAGACTATGAAAGGCCCGTGCCGGAGGATATATGGAAAGGCATAGAGCAGGGCATGGCCGGCAGAAGGAAGCGCGGCAGGAGAATCATGCCTATATGGTATGCGACGGCTGGCATAGCTGCTGCAGCATGCCTGCTTGTCGTCATGTATATGAAGAACGACACCCAGATGCAGCAGACTGTGGCGGAGACGGAGCGAAGGCATAACGCCCGTAAGGCCGTGGATAACGCCGTGGGCGATGTCATGGGCAGCGACATCATAGCCGGAATAACTGCTATGGCAGAGAATGGCACACGAGAGAAGACGACGACTGCACACCTGACAGCCCCAGAGACTGACGACGAGGGCAGCATGACGACAACGGCAGAGGAGAAGCAACAAGTGGACAACGGCGGCGAGGCGGAAAACACCGGCAGCACTCTACCCGAGGAGGACAAGAGCAGGCAGGGAATGCAGACCGAGAAGAAGCAGGAGGACAGGAAATGGGACACCAACCCGCATAAGGACAACAGCAAGGACAGGACAGGAGACACAAGGCGCAGGGACAGAGGAGGCAGACTGTCAGCCTCAATATACGGCACAGGCGTGCCTTCAAGCCAGAACGCAACTGCAGGAAACATGATAATGAGCTCAAGCGCAGCCAATACAGCTGGCTATAAGAATATGCTCCAGGCTGTCACTCCCGAGCCGGCAACGGAGGCGACACACAGCATCCCATTCAAGTTCGGAGTGAGCCTGAGATACGGGCTGACAAGGAACATCGGCTTAGAGGGAGGTGTCAGATACACCATGCTGAAATCAAAGTTCACACAGAAGCCATCACACGCCGAGAACCATCAGGATGTGGGCATGATAGGAATCCCCATAGCCCTGACTTACAAGATATACGGCAACCGCACGTTCGAGACGTATGGCAGCATCGGAGGAGAGGTAGCCAAGACTGTCAAGGCTGACGACGACGTGTACAGCGACCTTACCAAACCATGGCAGCTGTCAGTCAATGCGGCTGTCGGAGCACAATACAACATCACCCCGGCAATAGGCCTTTACATAGAGCCAAGCGTCGGATACTATTTCGACAATGGCTCAGGCCTGAGGACGACATACTCAGACCATCCTTTCAACTTCAATGTCAGTGTGGGACTCAGATTCTCTGCACATTGATGCCTAACAGGGGGAATGACGAGCGTGCGGCTACAATGGGGCATGGCCCATAGAGGGGCTTATATATGCTCATAGCGCGGCTTAAATATATAATAATATAAGGTATAGAGTGTCTGACGCTGGGGAGAACGTCTCCATGGCTTCAACCATCCGTCAAACAACGGCACATCCGGGTCAAGGACAGAGCCTCGCATACCATCATCCGCAGCAGGCGGCATTCTCTCAGAAAGCATCCGTTAGCCTGCCATGACATGCGCCGCGGATGACGGGAGAGGCTGGATAATGATGCGCCGGAATTGTTAAAGAAAGTTTATTTGGTCATGTTTTCAAGACGAATGTGAAATAAAAGTCGTAACTTTGCAACCGCTTATGCCCAGATGGCGGAATAGGTAGACGCGTTGGTCTCAAACACCAATGCCGCAAGGCGTGCCGGTTCGAGCCCGGCTCTGGGTACATAACACATAATTTTAACAGCAAAAGGACAAGGCCCGCGAAGCCGTGACAGCATTACAGCGGCAGTCTGGGAAAGCCCTTTTCAGAGTCATACAGGACAACAGATGGGAGTCCTGGCACAGGGATTGTGTCGGGATTCTTATCTTTTTGTCGTGTAAAGAGAAACCACAATCAAATACCCTAAACCCAAAAGTACATTATGGCTTACATGTCACAGGAAGGCTACGACAAGCTCGTGGCCGAGCTCCAGCGCCTGGAGTCTATTGAGCGTCCTAAGGCTTCTGCAGCCATCGCAGAGGCAAGAGACAAGGGCGATCTCTCAGAGAACGCAGAGTATGATGCGGCCAAAGAAGCCCAGGCCCATCTCGAAGATAAAATCAACCAGATGAAGATAACAATCGCCGACGCTAAGATAATCGACAAGAGCCGTCTTAGCACCGACGCCGTACAGCTGTTGTCGAAGGTTGATATGACAAATCTCGCCACAAACACGAAGATGACTTACACCATCGTCAGCGAGCAGGAGGCTAACCTCAAAGAGGGAAAGATATCTATCAAGACCCCTATAGCCCAGGGACTGCTGAACAAGAAGGTGGGTGATGTCGCTGATATAAAGATACCACGCGGCATGATTCGACTGAGAATAGACGGTATAACAATAGAATAATATAAGGTGGGGAACACAACCCCCAGCCGCAAGAAATCTAATAACACAGGGTCGGCACTCATGTGTTGGAGCGCGAAGAGGCTACCACGGTGCGAGTCATGGCAGGTCTCCATTCCTGTATCTTGCATCTCTCGCGCATCCCGCTGGCACACGACGACAGTAGTCTCGGCAACAATGACCTCATCAATGCCTCACGATACAGCTATCAGCTCAACGATACACGCAGGCATCAAGACGTGAGAGGACACAATAGCCAGCAAAAGCGGATACACATAACCTACCCTAAAAAACATCACAAAGCCTATGTCTATCTTCTCAAAAATCGCCAATGGCGAGATACCAAGCTACAAATGCGCTGAGAATGACAAGTTTTACGCATTCCTCGATATTAACCCTCTGCAGAAAGGACATACTCTCGTTATACCACGCCGTGAGGTGGACTATATCTTCGACATGGAGGATGACGAGATAGCCGAGTTCCAGGTATTCGCCAAGAGAGTGGCTATAGCCATAAAGAAAGCCTTCCCTTGCATCAAGGTTGGCCAGGCTGTGCTCGGTCTTGAGGTGCCTCACGCACACATCCACCTCGTGCCTATGCAGTCAGAGCGGGATATGATATTCTCCAATCCTAAACTGAAGCTCACACCAGAGGAGTTTGAGGCTATCGCTGCCAAGATACGCGAGAACTTCGAGTGATACCCGACACTATGACAGAAGGATATCTACAGAAAGACCACGGACGGCGGACAAAGCGCTACTGCCAGATAATGGAGCTGCGCGATGACGCCGAGCTGATAAGGCGCTACGTGGAGGCCCACTCAGAAGAGAAGGCTAGAAGCATTGTCCTCAAGGGAATACGCGAGGTAGGGATAGAGGAGATGGAGGTCTATCTCCTTGGCAACAGGATTGTCATGATAGTCGACGCACCGGAGGATTTCAACTGGGATGAAGCCATGGCTAAGCTCGCCACTCTACCGGGACAGGCAGAGTGGGAGGCTTATGTGTCACAGTTCCAGCAGTGCGACGCCAACGCCACGTCTGACCAGAAATGGCAGATGATGACAAGAATTTTCCATCTTTACGAGAAATAGTGTGATGGATGAATAGCCGGGAAACAACGCTGTCACCCCATCAGAACGGCTATTCAGCCATTACAAAAAAAAGGAAATGCTAATATTTCTGGGCGTACCAGCATAAGTGGAAGCATATCAAAGAGACTCTTGAACTGCCCACTTCAATGTTGGTGCGCCTTTTTTATATATTGCACTATGCACAGAAACACCTGTCTGTCATGACACTGTCAGGCGACGCATGCTTATGGGCAGGGGCACTGACAGACCGGGAAGGGACAGCGTAAAAGCAGCATGCATAGAGCAATAATCACCCCCACACATGTCTGGCGGCATGAGGATGGCGAGGCATTGAGGATGGATGGCATAAGCATCTGCACATCAGCCACAAGGCAGAAGAATCTCACATATCCCTCCAGACACGATGGATGGCATAAACATCCGTACATCAGCCACAAGGCAGAAGCCACCGGCAGGCAGATGACAACATGAAGGCGGCGACAGGAAAAGCAAAGATTCCTGTCGCCGCCTTGGTGATTCTATAGCGGATAATTTACTGATTCCTTCTCGACATTGTCGCCACAGCCTGGGCGAGAGACAGAAACGCCTGTCCCGTTGGCGATGCAACATCCATCGCTGCCGGCCGCCCCTCGTCGCCGTTCTCACATATGCTCTGCACAAGAGGCAGCTCGGCAAGGAGAGGGAGGTGGAGTTCCTCAGCCAGTTTGCGGCATCCGCCACGGCCGAAGATATAGTATTTGTTCTCTGGCAGCTCTGCCGGAGTGAAGTATGCCATATTCTCAACAAGTCCGAGGATAGGCACCTTGACCTTCTCATTCTGGTACATGTCAATGCCTTTGCGGGCATCGGCCAGAGCCACAGCCTGAGGTGTCGACACAATCACCGCACCCGAAATCTTCAGCAGCTGCAACAGAGAGAGGTGGATATCGCTTGTTCCCGGTGGAGTGTCGAGAATCATGAAGTCAAGCTCTCCCCAATCAGCGTCGGCGAGAAGCTGCTTCAGAGCCGAGCACGCCATGCCTCCACGCCACAGCGTGGCAGTCTCTGGAGACACGAAGAATCCAATGGAGAGCAGCTTGACACCGTAGCGCTCAATAGGCTCAATGAGCTGGCGTCCGTCTTTCTCCACAGCATAAGGGCGCGCATCCTCACACCCGAACATCTTTGGCATGGAGGGACCGAAGATATCTGTATCGAGCAGACCGACCGTGTACCCAAGGCGTGCGAGGGAGACAGCAAGGTTTGCTGACACTGTCGACTTGCCCACACCGCCCTTGCCCGAGCTGACTGCGATGATATTCTTCACACCTTTCAGCAGAGGCTCATCCTTCGGACGCGGCTTTGTCTTGAACTCAGTGTTTATAGTGACCTCAACATCCTTGCTGACATAATAGTGTATGGCGGCCTCCGCGGCCTTGATGGTCGATTTGAGGAATGGGTCGGTCTCCTTGGGGAAGAGCAGCGAGAAGGATACTTTCATACCGTCAATACGCATATCGTCGACAAGCATCTCGCTCTCTATGAGATTCTTCTTCGTCCCCGCATATGTAACCGTGGCGAGGGCGTCAGTGATGAGTTTTGGATATAGTGTCATGTCTGTTTCCTTATTTTTCTGCAAAGTTAATAAAATCAGTTGACATAATGCGCCTTATGACTCATTATTTCTATTTTCTTATAACATCTTTACCCTCTTTACTGATGCATGCTGCCTTGATGCACGACGACAGCCATTCATCAGCATCAAGCCATGGATAGCATTGCCATATGCCTCGTTGGCATGTGGAGAGTTTATGGTCAGAAAGGGCATGTTAACTCAATGTGCATACTCTCGCCTGTGACAGGATGTGCGAAATCAAGTGTCGTGGCATGAAGCATCAGGCGGCTGTCATGCCGTCCATAGAGGTCGTCGCCGACGATGGGGACACCAAGTCCGTCACTATGCGCGCAGTGAATCCTCAGCTGGTGGGTACGTCCTGTCTGCGGGTAAAGGGCTATGCGTGTCGTCGACTGGCGTCTCTCTGTCACATGATACACAGTAATAGCCTCCTTGCCATTATCATAATCGGCCTTCTGGCGTGGTCGGTTGAGATAGTCGGCAGCAAGCGGAATGGCAATCACACCATCGTCCGGACCGTTGTACGACCCATCAAGGAGTGCGGTATATGACTTCTTCACCTGGCGCATGGCAAACCGTCTCTGCATCTCGCGCTGTATCTCTGCCGAACGTGCGAATACCAGCAGTCCTGATGTCTGCATATCAAGCCGGTGGACACACAACAGCCCGTCCTCTGCGCATGACAGTTCTTCGCTGAGTATCTCCTGTGCAGAGAGCCTCGTCCCTTTACCGGGAACAGAGAGCATACCTGCCGGCTTGTCTATTATGAGAAGCCATGCGTCGCTATATACTATATCAATATGTGTCCTTGGCTCGTCGGCCTCAAGAGGGTTAGGCTCAACATCGAGACCCTGAAGCATAAAGTCGAGTATCGGGCGGCACTTTCCCTGACAAGCCGGATAATGGGAGAGATGATGACGTATCTCACCAACTGGCGACCTACCCCACCAGAACTCAGCTATCGCCAAAGGCTTCATGCCATGGGCGAAAGCATACTGCAACAGCTTTGGGGCGCAACACTCACCAGCTCCAGAGGGGGGAATACGCTGTGGAGTATTGGCAAAGATTTCAAGCAGCGAGCGCCGTTCGCCCCTGCTGTTCATCATGATGAAATTAGAGAAAAGCCATTGTTGAAGCCTGTCAGACATCTCCTTACGCTGTCTCCTTAGTGTTGCCATCCTCATGTCATGGTCTCCCAGAGCGTCCTCTATGGGCTTTATCTCTGCCGCCACGGCAGCCTTCAGCCTTTTCAGCTCGGCTTTCTGGAACTGGCTCTCTCGTATCAGGGTTTCCTCCGGCTCGCCATTCTCACGCCTCGTCCTGCGCTTTCTCTTGCTCTCGGCCATCATATTCCGGTATTCTTCTATCCTTCTTGTGGCCTCTTCCTGCACCTTTGAGAGTCTGGCTCTCATCATAGCGATCCTCAAATCCCTCTCCCCGACGTCGATAGCCCTGTTTATCTCAGATATCTCGGCCTCCCTCGTCATGAAATATCCCTCAGGCGAGAGATAGTCAAAGACAGCCGGCACCCATCCCGGCCAGTCTTCCCGTCCTCCTATCTGCCCGGAGTATGCCCTCAGGAATCCTGTCTTTCCGTCAGTCGTCCTCACGACCATCACCCCGAACATCTTGCCACAAGATATCTCCTCATGCCATTCTTCCATAGCCTCTATATCCTTCATGACATCACGCCAGGCCTCTCTACATGCCTCAGCAGGCTCATAGTAGAAAGGACAGTTGAGCCTCTCTGGTAATATAATATCATTATGTATATCAAAAAAACACTGGTCCATAATATAAAATTAACAATATCCCACCATATGAAAAAACTGCCGTATATGCGCATTTGACATTTTGTCACATGGCAAGGCAATGTTTTGTTGATTTAAATCATTAATAGATAAATTATTTAAAGAAATTCGCTGAAATATTTGCACGTATGTTGAAATAGTCGTACCTTTGCAGTGTGTTTTTCATAGTATTAGATTTAAGGTTAACAAAGATTGGGACAGAGCGCTGTCCCATTTTTCGTTTTAAAAGGCTTGGAAAAACACAAAACAACCACATTTTTACCGTGATTGCTGATATATTTATACCATATAAATGATGTAAATCAAATATCATATTCTGAAAAATAATCCTCAAAGTTTGCAAAAAATAGATTGTTACGCTTGTCAAGCTACATGCAAAGTTAGTAAAAAACTACTATTGTAAGCAAATATCACGATATTTTTTGCATCTGCGACACAGTTTCCCGACTTTCTGTCAACATATTCAAATGTGCTCTCGAATAGGCACGACGGGGGCACTCTCCTTCCATGCAGAATCCAGATAATAACCGGTGGAGGATAATAAATATAAGCATAAATTTCACAATATCAGAAATTATTATTATCTTTGCGCATAAATACATACATACGTATACCACAAGTGTGCGCCATTGTTAACCTGTCACTAAGATTTTTGACTAAAGAAACGTATCGAGAAACGCTGATTGTTGTCATGCGTTGATATGTGATACACAATCATGAATACAACTAATCTAAATTCTAAAAAAAATCTATGTCACTGAAAAAGACCATTTTTGCATGCATCATGGCTTTAGCATCACTGTCTGCATCAGCCCAAAGCCTGCTCCCTTACCAGAATCACCGTCTCTCTCCTGAGCAAAGGGCAGAGGACCTCATAGGACGTCTCACGCTTGAGGAGAAGGCTCGTCTGATGCTCAACAACTCCAAACCTATCGAACGACTGGGCATCCCAAGTTTCCAATGGTGGAACGAGGCGCTACATGGTGTAGGCCGCAACGGATTCACAACAGTATTCCCTATCACCATGGGCATGGCTGCATCGTGGGATGACACCCTGCTACAGCAATGCTTCGAGGCTGTCAGCGACGAGGCACGCATAAAGAACCAGCAGGCAAAGCGCTCTGGAGTTGTCAGCCAATACCAAGGCCTGTCGTTCTGGACTCCTAACATAAACATCTTCCGCGACCCACGATGGGGACGTGGACAGGAGACATACGGTGAGGACCCTTACCTGACGACACGCATGGGAATGGCAGTAGTGAGAGGACTTCAAGGACCCGACGATGCACACTACCGCAAGCTCCTGGCATGCGCCAAGCACTATGCAGTACACTCTGGGCCAGAGTGGAACCGCCATACATTTGATATACAGCAGCTTCCAGAGCGTGACCTATGGGAGACATACATGCCTGCTTTCAAGACATTAGTGCAGGACGGACATGTGGAGGAAGTCATGTGCGCATACCAGAGGATTGACGGCAGCCCATGCTGTGGCAACACAAGATACCTGCAACAGATACTACGCGACGAGTGGGGATTCAACGGAATTGTCGTCAGTGACTGTGGCGCGATACGTGACTTCTACCAAGAGGGATGCCATGAAGTTGTGAAGACAGCCTCTGATGCCGCTGGCATGGCTGTCCTTGCGGGCACTGACCTCAACTGCGGCAGTGTATACAACCATATACCGAAGGCTGTCAAGGATGGCACGACAGACATGGAGACTATCGACCGTGCGGTGAAGCGTCTGCTCGTGGCACGTTTCCGTCTGGGCGATATGGACCCTGACGACCTTGTTCCATGGACAAAGATACCCGAGGACAGGCTCTGCTCAAAACAGCATAACAATCTCGCATATAGGATGGCACAAGAGAGTATGGTGCTCCTGCAGAACAAGAATTCCATACTGCCTCTTAAGAAAGACGGCATAAAAGTAGCTGTCATGGGACCTAACGCAGCTGATAGCGTCATGCAATGGGGCAACTATAGCGGCTATCCGAAGCATACGGTGACTATACTCCAGGGCATAGAGAAAAAGCTGAAAGGGCGTGGAACTGTGAGATATATCGGTGGATGTGGGCATACAAGCAACATTGCCCGCGTCAGCCACTTCACAGAGATGGTGGCTCCTGACGGCCAGCAAGGCATGGAGGCGACATTCTGGAACAACACGAAGATGGAGGGCGACGCAGCCAACAAAGTGGTGTTCAAGGCTCCTGTCCACCTGAATAACGGCGGCAATACGGTCTTCGCGCCAGGCGTGGAGCTTGAGAATTTCACAGCATCGCTGAGGGGGACGCTGTGCCCGAAAGAGGCTGGAGAGATAATCCTCAGTGTTGAGGCCGACGACGGTTACCGCATGACTGTCAACGGAGAGATTGTGGCTGACCGCCTGAGATCCGCTCATGGTGTACAGAAGAAAGAACATAGGCTCAAAGTAAAGCCAGGGGAGAAGTATGATATACAGATAGACTATATACAATTCTCAGGCATGGCTCATCTGCAATTCGACGCATACCACACAGAACAACTCTCTGAGGAGTCCATCCTCTCGCAGGTTGGAGATGCTGATGCCGTCATATTCGTGGGAGGAATATCCCCACGTCTTGAGGGCGAGGAGATGAAGGTTGACGCCAAGGGGTTCAAGGGTGGCGACCGTACTGACATACAGTTGCCTGACTGCCAGCGCAGCATTATCGGACGTCTTAGCGCTGCCGGCAAGCGTATAGTGTATATCAACTGCTCAGGATCGGCAGTAGCGCTTGTCCCTGAGACAGAGCGTTGTGAGGCAATCCTCCAGGCATGGTACCCCGGCGAGCGTGGCGGTGATGCCATTGCCGATGTCATCTTCGGCGACTATAACCCATCAGGCAAGCTTCCAGTGACATTCTACCGCTCTGCCGACGACCTCCCTGACTTCCTCGACTACACAATGAAGAACCGCACATACCGTTATTTCAATGGCAGTCCGCTGTGGGCTTTCGGCTACGGTCTAAGCTATACGACATTCTCTTTCGGCAAGCCAAGATACAAGGATGGCATCGTGACGGTCGATGTGAAGAATACGGGTGAGCGTGACGGCGACGAGGTGGTACAGGTCTACATACGCCGCACAGCAGACACTGAGGGGCCGAAGAAGACCCTGAAGGCATTCAAGCGTGTCACTCTGAAGGCTGGCGAGACAAAGACTGTCGCTATCGATATGCCACGCTCGAGCTTCGAGGTGTGGGACGCCGAGACATCAAGCATGCGTCCGCTACCAGGACGTTACGAGGTCATGGTGGGCTCATCGAGCCGTGACGAGGACCTCACGAAGGTCAATGTCAAGCTGCGTTGAGACATCAACCATCCATAATATGTGATACTGGACGGCACGGACAATTGTCCATATGAACAAAGGGAATCATGGTTGGCAGATGCTTTTTTGCCCCCTGATTCTCTTTTTCCATTTAAATAATGTTATTATTACGATATAATTTATTAACTTTGCAACTTGTAAGTATAAACCCATAATAAACTCATAATGACAGAATTTATACAGCGAAAGCTTAATGACTCTCCGGCAATGCGCTGGACAGCCCTTGTTCTCGTGGCATCGATGATGTTCTTCGGCTACATGTTTGTCGATGTCATGTCTCCTATTCAGGCTCTTATGGAGAGCCAGCGTGGATGGACACCAGATATCTTTGGCACATACGCCGCCTCTGAGTACATCCTTAATGTCTGTGGTTTCCTCATCATCGCCGGTGTTATCCTCGACAAGATGGGGGTACGTTTCACCGGTGAGCTGTCTGCCAGCATGATGTTTGCCGGTGCTGTTATAAAGTACATAGGCATAACGGACTGGTTCCAGACGACAGCATTCGCCGACTGGCTCAACACATGGTGGGTAAGCATGCCAGCCAGCGCTAAGATGGCATCGCTTGGCTTCATGCTTTTCGGCTGTGGCTGTGAGATGGCAGGCACCACTGTCTCCAAGGCTATCGCGAAATGGTTCAAGGGTAAGGAGATGGCACTCGCTATGGGTCTGGAGATGGCCATTGCCCGTGTTGGAGTATTCGCCATATTCTCCATCTCGCCGATAATAGCCGACAAGTTTGGCACTGTTGTCGCTCCTGTTGCCTTCTGCACAGTGCTTCTCCTCATCGGTCTGATAACATTCACTGTATTCACATTCATGGACAAGAAGCTTGACAGCCAGCTCGGTGAGGATGCTGGCGAGGAGGCAAGCGACGAGAAGTTCAAGTTCAGCGACCTTGGCAAGATTCTCTCTTCCCAGGTATTCTGGATTGTAGCCCTTCTCTGTGTCCTCTATTATTCAGCCATATTCCCATTCCAGCGCTACGGTGCGAACATGCTTCAGTGTAACCTTGACGGCATCACAGCCGAGGCTGCGTCAAACATTTTCCGCTGGTTCCCTATCGGAGCGGCTGTCATCACTCCGTTCCTTGGCAATTTCCTTGACCGCAAGGGCAAAGGTGCCACGATGCTCATTGGCGGTGCCCTTCTGCTCATCTGCTGCCACCTTATCTTCGCCTTTATCCTTCCAGAGACAAAGAGCGCCCTTCTTGCATACTCCACGATAGTCCTCCTCGGCATATCATTCGCCCTTGTTCCTGCTGCCCTCTGGCCGAGTGTGCCGAAGATTATTGACGAGAAGGTGCTCGGCAGCGCATACTGTCTCATCTTCTGGGTGCAGAACATCGGTCTCTGCTTTGTGCCGAAGCTTATCGGCAACATACTCACCTCTACCAACGAGGACAACCCAGCAGTCATTGCAGCAAAGCAGGCTGGCTCAGACTTCATACCATACGACTACACCGTACCTCTCGTTGTGTTCGCCGGATTCGGCATCCTCGCCCTCATCATAGCCATCTATCTTAAGGCTGTCGACAAGAAGCGTGGCTACGGTCTTGAGGAGCCTAACATCAAGTCATAATCCCAGAATGGCTCTTGGGCGATACGCCACAATATGCCTGATAGCACAGCATGTTGTGACGTATGGCCTGGGAATATGGACCCTAATCTACAGAATTTATTAATCCTTATTATTAATCAACCCAAAACAAGACACAATTATGTTTGAAGGACAACCTAAAGGCCTTTGGGCTCTTGCGCTGGCTAACACTGGCGAGCGTTTTGGTTATTACACCATGTTGGCTGTGTTCCTGCTTTACCTCCAGGCGAACTTCCACTATGAGGCTGGTCTGGCGAGTACGATTTACTCCACCTTCCTTATGATGGTATATTTCCTTCCGGTGATAGGTGGTATAGCAGCCGACCGCTTTGGATTCGGCAAGATGGTCACAACGGGCATTTTCATCATGTTCATTGGCTATCTGCTGCTTTCCGTACCTCTTGGCGGTGATCTTCCAGCAGCTGCCGCTATGGCTGTTGCCCTTATCCTTGTCAGCCTCGGCACAGGACTTTTCAAAGGCAATCTCCAGGTCATGGTAGGCCGTCTGTATGACTCGCCTGAGTATGCTGACAAGCGCGATTCCGGATTCAGCCTGTTCTATATGGCTATCAATATCGGTGCCATGTTCGCCCCGACAGCAGCCATCAAGATAATGGACTGGGCACAGAACAGCCTTGGCATAGCAGAAGCTGACTCTTACCATTTCGCTTTCGCTGTGGCATGTGTGAGCCTTATCGTCTCTATCCTTATATATTATTTCACATCATCGACATACAACCACGTTCTTGCCAACGAGAAGCCGAAGGCTGCTGAGGCTGCTGAGGCTAAGGCCGCTGTGCCTGAGCTGTCAAAGGCTGAGACAAAGGAGCGCATCATATGCCTCTGCCTTGTCTTCGCTGTCGTGATATTCTTCTGGATGGCATTCCACCAGAACGGCAACACGCTGACCCTCTTCGCCCGTGACTACACACAGACATCATCTGTCGGACTGCAGAGCATGGCATTCGATGTGACAAACCTTGTGGCATGTATCTTCATTGTCTATGGTCTCTTCGGTGTATTCCAGAGCCGCACGACAAAGGGCCGTGGCATAAGCACAGTCATCATTCTTCTTGCCATTGCATTCCTCGGATACAAGTACACGACCCTTGAGGGTGCCGTTGATGTCAAGGCTCCTATCTTCCAGCAGTTCAATCCATGCTATGTTGTGGCTCTCACTCCTGTCAGTGTCGCTCTCTTCTCATGGCTCAACCGCAAGGGCAAGGAGCCTACAAGCCCACAGAAGATTGGTCTCGGCATGCTTGTCGCCGCAGCCGCGTTCTGCCTTATGATAGCTGGCTCGACAGGTCTTCTCTCGCCTATGGACCAGGCAGCGGCCATCGAGAACAATGCCGACCCAGCACGTGTCAGCGCAAACCTCCTTATCTCGACATATCTTGTACTCACCTTTGCCGAGCTGCTCCTCTCTCCTATCGGTATCAGCTTCGTCAGCAAGGTGGCTCCTCCAAAGTATGCTGGCCTCATGATGGGTCTGTGGTTTGCAGCCACAGCCATTGGCAACCAGCTTGTCATGATTCCAGGCCTCCTCTGGGGACAGAACGTCTCTCTCCCTGTCATATGGGGTGTCCTTGCGGGCATATGCCTCCTCAGCGCTCTCTTCATCTTCTCTATAATCAAGAAGCTGAACAGAGTGGCATGATATAATGGTGGCAGAGAGCCACCACAAGGCCGTCAGAGACATAGCCGTATGACAGGTTGATGTCATCATCAACGGCCGACAGATATACGACAAAGACATCCGCCTCCGTGCTTTAATTGGCATGAAGGCGGATGTCTTCGTTTTGTATTATTACTGTCAGGGAAATATTCTGAAGACCTTGGCACATTGGTTTTCAGGATGTTTACCGGACTGTAATAGTTGTTTATATTGTATCTAAGGATGGGGCACGGACAGCCCAGCGGGCTGCCTATGGTTTACAGCGGATTATCTCTCGTGCATGAAATCCTCGCCGCAGTTGTTACAGTGATGGTTGGCTTTCTTGCCGATGAAGAGGTCGAAGAGCAGGAGGAAGAGGCAGGCTATGGCGAATGGCCATTGTCCGAAATACAGCGCCACGACGAGCACTACAGCCCAGAGCACTATATTCCAGCGCTTCTCACGTATGATATTCTTCGGCCTTACCCTACGTGTCTCTGTGCGTGTGACATCCTCACTGCCGCAGCGTGGGCACCATGGTGTGATATCCTCACGCGAGTCTCTCACGCCCTTTACTATGTCGCGGGCCTTCTCGGCGTCCTCCTCGTAGACTCTTATGCTTATGCCGGTTGTGCCGCCATAGGCCCCGACCACTGTATCCTCGTTCTCGTCATGTACAAGACAGACTATTCCCTCTGCTCCGAGCTTCTCCTTTATCTCGTCTGCATAGACTGTATTGTCGCATTTGGCTATCTCTACAAGTTGTCTCATAAGCAGGTGTGCAGAATTATTTGTATAATGATTTTATTGATTAGTGATGCATAATCAGCATGTGACATTATGGAGTGTATCGACTCCTACCCGACTGCTGTCACTTGCTGGTAATGCGCAGTAAGCGGTGCAGGGATTATATAGATAAATCCGCACACCTGCTTAATGCTGTTTGTCGTGTTTTCTTTGTTGCTCCTTATCCTTCCCTCTCACATTATGCGCCCATAAGGCTGAGGCCAGGCACAGCGTCACTTGGGGTTTCTTTGGTCCCAAGGGCGCCATGCCTGGCCTCATCTGTCATTCTGCTGCCACGAATGTGTATTCTGTTCCTGGTGTTGTCATCACGTCGTAGAGATATGTCGGGTCGAGCGGTGCGTAGACAATCTTCGACATGTCCTTCACTATTGGTGTCAGCACATCATAGCGTCTCATGAGCGGGTTCATGTTAGGCGAGTCTTCCTGGACGCGTGTCAGCTGCTTCCCGTTGGCCATCTGGAGCGCTGTCCGTGAGCGCAGGCGCAGGTTTCCACCCACGGTAGAGCGTATGGTGATGTTCCTCCCCCTGCCGTTCTCCCATCTCATCCTGACTATCTCGAATCCTCCACGTGCCTTCAGTCCTGTCACTTCTCCGTATGGCCATACGTCAGGTAGGGCGGGGAGGAGGTGTACGGCCTCGTCGTGGCTCTGCACTATCATCTCGGCTATTCCGGCACAGCACCCGAAGTTTCCGTCTATCTGGAATGGCGGATGGGCATCGAACATGTTGGCGTATGTCCCGCCGTCGGCATCACGTATTGTCGCCGTCGGCTCTTTGAGGTTCAGCTGGTTCTCTATCAGTTTGTATGCGTGGTTGCCGTCAAGGAGTCTCGCCCACAGGCATACTTTCCATCCCATGGACCATCCTCTTGAGGCATCGCCGCGCCCGATGAGTGATTTTCTCACCGCTGCCGTCAGCTCCGGGGTGCGGTAGGGTGATATCTGGCGTCCCGGATAAGCACACCACAGATGTGAGACATGTCTGTGGCCGGTCTCCTCACGGTCCCAGTCGTCGAGCCACTCCTGCATCTGTCCGTACTGTCCTACCATCATTGGAGGCAGCTTCAGGCGCATATCGTCGAGACTGTCGGCGAAAGCCATCAGTCTGGCGGCGGCGTCGCCCCACATCGTCGATGCCATCATCTCGGCTGCCTGGCGGGTGGTATAGAGGAGGTCGTATATCATCTGGTTGTCCATCGCCACTCCCTGGAACACCGCGGGGCGGTAGTCTTTGTTGAAGACAGAGTCATGATAGCTCTCCATGCCGGGGTTGTTCTCCGGCGAGTTGGAAGGAGAGGCCACGAGATATCCTGTCGCTGCGTCTGTCGTCAGGAAGTCCATGTAGAACCGGCAGGCATCGGCCATGATGGGGAAGGCTACGTCTGAGAGATACTTACGGTCGCCTGTGAAGAGGAAGTGCTCCCAGAGATGCGAGCAGAACCATGCGTTACATGTCGGCCATATGCTGCACGGATGGTAGTCTACCGCGCCTGTCGAGCGCCAGATGTCTGTGTTATGGTGGAGAGCCCAGCCGCGTGCGCCATACATCTCGCGTGCTGTGGCACGGCCGGTCTGGCTGACATCCCTCACCATGTCGAGGAACGGCCAGTGGCACTCGCTGAGGTTTGTCACCTCGGCAGGCCAGTAGTTCATCTCGACATTTATGTTCGTCGTGTATTTTGAGTCCCATGCCGGGTACTGTCCGGCATCAGGATTCCATATTCCCTGCAGGTTTGCTGGCTGTGTGCCGCGCTGTGATGATGATATCATGAGGTATCGTCCATACTGGAAGTACATGGCGGCGAGATGCGGGTCGGTGGTGTCTCTGAACTCTGCTATACGCCTGTTCGTGGGCTTTGTCTCCTGCGTGGCGTTGCTGCCGAGGTCGAGTGTGACACGGTTGAACTGCTTCTGGTATATGTCCTCGTGTCTCGCGAGCGATGCCTGGTACTCTTTCTGTATGTTTCCCTTGGCGAGGAACTTGGTCAGCCCCGCCTTCGCCTTTGTCTCCGCGTCGGCTGTTATGTCCTTGTAGCTGACGAAGTTTGTCGCCGATGATACGATGATATATGCGTCGGTAGCCTCGCTGACAGATACCGTGTTGCCTGAGAAGACTGTCTTTGCCTCTGGCGCTATGACTCGGATATAGGTTATGCAGTGGAGCCCGTTGGCCACATTCTCCATATTGGGCGCTGAGGGGACGCTGTACACACGCAGCTCGCCATTCTCTGTGCCGGAGCGTGTCACGGTACAGCTGACGCGGTCCTTCAATGGCTGGCAGAAGCTTGTCTTGAACTGCAAGGCGCCTTTTCTTGAGGCCTTCAGGCGTATCACTATCACGTCATCGGCAAACGAGGTGAACGCCTCACGCTCATAGACGACACCATCGACGGTGTATTCTGTCCTCGCCAGAGCACGGTCGAGCGACAGCTCACGGCGGTAGTCCTTGGCGAAAGCATGGCTTGACGGGAATGTCAGCACCATGTTCCCCACTGACTCGTATGCCATTCCGTGGCCCGTGATATTCCTGTCGGCTGTTATATTGTGCAGCGAGAGGTCCTGGGCTGTCTTGTAGTCACGGCGGTTCAGTGCGTCACGTATCTCCCCGAGCCTGAAGAGAGCCTTCGGGTTGATATTGTTATATGGCGAGCCGCTCCAGAATGTGTCCTCGTTTATCTGTATCGTGTCGCTCTGAGTGCCTCCATAGACCATGGCGCCGAGGCGTCCATTGCCCAGCGGGAGAGCCTCAACCCAGTACTCGGCGGGGCGGTCATACCATAAGGTATTGTCTTTCCTCAAATCCGCGGCATGAGCTGGCAGGCCCATGGCAGCAGACAGAACGAACGTCATGAGACATTTCATGACGCATTCCATGTTGTGTTTCATAATAATCCTGTGTGTCTATTTGATTATATTCCTTTTATTCTATCCTGTCCATAAGTCCCATATGAAAGCCGGTGGCCCGCTGTCTCCACCTTGCATGGAGTAAGCGTGCGTGGCGTATAGCCATATGGCGACGGTATTTCCTGCTGCTATTTCTGTCTCTCGAAGTCACATCCCTCAGCCAGCGGAGCTATGAGCCGGCGGTCACCATTGCCACGACGGTGGGTGTTTGGGCGGTAGTTGACACTGACTCCTGTTATATGCTTCTTGACATTGAAGTCTGCCGCACGGTAGACTCCCTCACTCTTCACGCCGAGTGAGAGGCGTCCCAACTCGTCGAGATCGACAGTGTAACCCTCTTGCAGCTTACCCTTTATGGTGTCAACGAGCTCTGTCAGCACAGCGCGCACATCGCTACGCTTCAGCGAGCAGTTCTGCTCTATGATACGCTCTATCTCCTTCATTCCCACCTCTCCGCTCTTCACGGAGCGGGCATACCACTTTCCGAAACACTCGTGGCCGCTAATCTTGTTCTGTACCAGTTTGTATTTTACTGCCATAATCTCTTGGTTGGTTTGTTCGACGATTATCTTGCGCAAAGGTACATGTTTTCTGTATCAATCCCAAGAACACTATCGATAGCAGCGCGTAATTTAACATAGTATAACTAAACGGAGCATCGTAATTACTCAGTCTTTACCGCACAATCACTAAGTAATATCCTCCTAAGGGAGTTTTCCCATAGAGAATCTCCTGCGTGCTGTACTGGGCTTACGCAGGGTTCACATGATTATGGTTTCTCATTTATTACTGTCCGGTAAGCCATTATGATATGTTGTGATTCATTTACCGGACAGTTAAATTTCTCATTCAGCACCAATGAGCCGCTCATTCAGTACCAATGACATGCTCATTCAGTACCAATGACACGCTCATTCAGTACCAATGACGCAACCACACATAAGCCCCTGATACATAACACATTCCATCACGAACTACCAGACAGCCGCCCCTTCCCGTCCACATCCGCCCTACCCCATGCCGACCATACAGGGCGAAACTTTCAAGACAGGCAAGAAAAAGTAAATCCATCCTTTTCTTGTCAGTCTCAAATATTATTGTTACCTTTGCCCTGTGATAGATTGAATATACTAACCTAATTAATATCAAACCCAATCATTATGGAGAAAGAATATCTGCTTGGATATGACATTGGCACATCATCAGTCAAGGCATCACTCGTCGACGCCTCAACAGGCATAACCGTTGCGAGCGCACAGTACCCCGACACAGAGGCTCCCATCATCTCACACCAGGCGGGATGGGCAGAGCAGGACCCCGAGATGTGGTGGACTGAGCTGCGACATGCCACACAGCGCGTGGCGGAGAAAGCGGGCGACACGTCAGCACTCAACGCCGTGAGAGCAATCGGAATATCATACCAGATGCACGGCCTGGTATGTGTCGACAAGGACTGCAACGTCCTCCGCCCGTCGATAATATGGTGCGACGGACGAGCCGTGAAGTACGGCAACGAGGCGTTCGAGACCATTGGACCGGAGCAGTGCCTAAGCCATCTGCTCAACTCACCAGGAAACTTCACAGCGGCAAAGCTGGCATGGGTGAAGGAGAACGAGCCTGAGCTATTCGCGAAGATTGACAAGATAATGCTCCCGGGAGACTATATCGCCATGCGCCTCTCTGGCGGAGACCGCAAGACCACTGTCTCTGGACTCTCCGAGGGCATGTTCTGGGATTTCAAGACGGACAGCGTCTCTGAAGATGTCATGAGCCATTTCGGATTCCCAGAGACCATCATACCAGAGATAGTCCCGACGTTCGCCATACAGTCACGCCTCTGCGAGAGTGTGGCTCAGGAGCTGGGACTCCCTGCCGGCACTCCCGTATCATACCGCGGTGGAGACCAGCCTAACAACGCCCTGTCGCTCAATGTAATGCGCCCAGGAGAGATAGCAGCGACCGGCGGAACATCGGGCGTTGTATATGGTGTGCTCGGAGAGGTCAACTACGACAAGCTGTCGCGTGTCAACACCTTCGCACATGTCAACCACCGGCAGCCGGACACACGTCTCGGAGTCCTGCTGTGCATCAACGGCACCGGCATCCTCAACGCATGGATGAAGCGCACAGTGGCGCCAGAGGGCATATCATACGCTGATATGAACAACCTCGCCGAGAGCGTCCCAGTAGGCGCATGCGGACTGAGCGTCATACCTTTCGGCAACGGAGCGGAGCGCGTATTGCAGAACGAGAATCCCGGAGCGAGCGTCCACGGCATAAACTTCAATATCCACACCAAGGCCCACATGCTGCGTGCGGCACAAGAGGGCATAGCATTCTCCTTCGCCTACGGCATGGAGATAATGTCGGGAATGGGCATGGAGATAAAGACCATCAAGGCAGGCCACGCCAACCTCTTCCTCTCCCCACTCTTCCGCCGCACTCTCGCCGCCGTCACCGGAGCCACGATAGAGCTGTACGAGACTGACGGCTCGGTAGGCGCAGCATACGGTGCTGGCATAGGTGCAGGCATATACAAGGATGCCGACGACGCATTCAAGACACTGAAGCACATAGCGACAGAGCAGCCCGTGGACGACGTGGCAGACTACAAGGCCGCCTACGAGCTGTGGAAAGAGAGGCTCGGAAAGTGATGCATACACCCGTATGCCCACAGCACATGGGCATTGGTATGCACACGGCACATGACCGTCGATAATCCACACCGCTGACACACACAGACGGATATATACACACAAAGCGCGAGACATCAGTACGGGTGAGTATACCCATAGCCGATGTCTCGCGCTGTATTTATTGTTGTTATCATAGGCTGCCCATAATAGTCAAGGGTCGCCAATAATATCGATAGGCTGCCAAAGATAGCCAAGGGCTGCCCATGAGAGGGTGGTATTAGTTCAGGTCCCAGTAATTCTTGTAATGTGGATTTGAGCCATCCTCTTCTTCCTCCATCAGCATCTCCATGTCTATATTGTTCTTCTTGGAGAGTGTCTCATCTATTGTCGCCTGACCTCCCGCAGATGGTCTGAATATTCCTATATTATCCATAAGTTCCTCTGTTGTGAAAGGCTCGAATGTCGGGGCTGTATATATCTTCTTATTCTTCATAACAATTCAGTGTATTTATTGATTCTCTCTTGTATTCTATAATGTTCTGTCGCTTCCCCCGCCAGAGGCTGCATTGGCTGCTGCCACTGACAGGAGAAGGAATCAGAATATTCACTTCACAGCCACCTTACGCACTGTACCGTCTGACATGCGCACGATGTTTATGCCACGTCTGAGAGCGCTGCGCTGCTCTCCTGCCACACCATAGACAGTTGTGGCATTAGCGTTGATGGCGGCCTCTGCCTTGTCGATAGCTGTAGGCATATCATCGAAAAGGAAAGACACGCGCTTAATCTGTGTCACCTTCTCTGGCTCTATCACGATGTATGCGCAGTTATGCTTGATGGCATTATTAGCTGCAAGGTTGTAGAATCCCAGTCCCTGACTCTTCTTTGCAAGGACATAGACATTCCCTTCCTCTGTGTCTGTAGGCATGACATTCTCCATGCTTGGGTTGCCTTTCAGATAGTTAGTGGCAGCAGGAGCATCAGCTGCTTTTCCTGTTCTGAAGAATGTGAATGTTCCTGTTGTTGTAGTCTTCAGGATATATCCACCGATACCAGCAGGTATGACAGTCTTGCCGTTAGTGTTTTTATACTCATTCAATGTGATGTAACGAGTATCGCCACTGTCCTGCTTGAATGATCCGGTATAGGTAGCAACGCCCTGTGGCACCCATGCATTCCATGGCAGGCAGAGTGTGGCATAATACCAGTCGCCGTCGCTACTCTTATTGCCTTCTGAGATTGTCACATCATAGCCCTTGCGGTTCTTAATCACATCTACGATATCTTTAAGCTCCTGTGTGTTCTCAGCCGCATTATTGTAGTTTGTATTTTTTGTCTCAAGGAGTATCTGGAGCAGCTCATCATAAAGCTCAGGCTCGTCTGTCATCACCCAAGTATATCCATTGATATTATTAATAATATTCTTGCGAACATCGTTTGCCTCTTTATAAGCAGCAACATAGGCGAGATAAGCCTGCTTCTGGTCTTCTGAGATTAAGAGCCAGTCGTTATTCGAAGTTTCGTAGGTAGTGCCATTCTCATAATTGTTACCTGTGACAAGGAAATATCGGGTAGATGGAAGTCCTACCGAGAAGAGCCCGTATTTTGAGAATTTATATGCACCTGATGTTGTTCTTGATTCAGATACTTCCAAAGCGGTTCCACTACCAGTTCGAACTCCAGTCTCTTCTTTTAGATTTTTGAAAGCCATTTGCAAGCAAGAATTTCCCGAAGTAATTTTATAATAACTTTCTGATGAAGTAAACTTCCATTTTACAACGTTAGGACCTTGAATATCCTTTATTTCAGCTTTATCCTCTGTTGTAATAAAGGTTTTATATCCAACATTTACAAGATAAGCCTCTGAGCCATAGTTAGTCTGTATAGACTTAAAATTCTCTCCAACCCAGAAATCCTCCTGTGCGCCTGGGCTGTATTCGTCTTCTATTGGTGTACCAGATATCTCGAAGGTGGCGATGACAGGCACATGGTCGCCAAGGAGAGTGCCGTTAGTATTCTTATAGCCATCCACCTCAAACTGCAAGCCTGTACATTTCAGTTGGAGCGTGCAGTCTTTCGGCACAAGGTATATGATTTTGTCAACAATCTCATTATTCGTATACTGAGACGGATCGGTCTTGTCGCTTATGACAAGATTAGTTGTGCCATAGACAGGAGCTATGCCACCTTTGCATTTCTCCACCCAACAATCCTTGATATCATAGCTTTTTGACAGAGGAGTGATAAGATTCTCCGTCACCCTGTTACGAGTATAGCGGCAGTTTGTATCGCCGATGATGAGCTTTGGGCGTCCATCACCGTTTGCGAGTATGGCATTGGCAAGCTGTGTCAGCTGCCTGTCCTGCACAGCAATCTGGGCATCGGTATCCGCTGTATTCATATGGAGGACATACACATCAATCTTAACGTTGTCGCCAAGATTGACAGTATAGAAGCGGAATCCCTTCTCTATATTCTCGTTGGCTCCATGAGTGAGATCGCCGAGACTTTCATTCCATTTCACATAGCTCTCATTAGAGAAGCTGCCAGCCGACTTCTTCATGAGGAACATGAGGCCGTCAGTATTGAAATGAGGGTTAACGAGTGATGTAATACTTATATCTATACCGCCACGCCAAGAGCCCATATTGTAAGTACCGCTTACAGCAGCAGACAGCTGGCTATGATAGTTGAAATCCTCGCTTATACCTACTATATCAATGTCAGACGAATTAACCAAGTACTGGCCTATCAGAGTTGTGCCGTCAGCGCCTGGGCCGTCATTGTTTATTAATGATGGCAGTCCATCGATATTAAGGGCGCAGGCTTTGAAAGTCTTTTCGACATAAGTAGTTTGAGCATGCATGCCTATTGTAGCGAATAGCGCCACAAGAAGCAAGAGTGTTCCCTTAACTCTTGAAAGGAAACGAGATAACGAGTTCGTAGAATTCATCATAATAATATATTTAGTACGTTCGTAATTACTTGTTTTGTTTTCCACACACCGCACGATGTCATGTAGTAATAGTGTATCCTCTATTGGGTTATTCCCCTTTGCTGGGTTACATAGTCTAAATCACTTTGTTTCACATAACTTCCACGTATCTTCGTTCGGGTATACTGCAACGTTTGTGCTGTCCGTAGCTATAGTGTGGTAGTTTTGGATATCTGATTCTTACATTTAATCTTGCTTGAGAGCCACCCTGTTCAACACTTTGCTTGCAGAAGAGGTGTTCTCCTTAAATAATAAGCAATTGTATTGTTGAGGCGACATCAGTCTTTTGCAAAGGTAAGCATAAATTTGTATGATATATTTAGCATAATGTGTGATTTAAACTCTTTTAACCATTTACCTTGTCATATATCATTTTTCACATACATTTGCAATGTAAAAGTAACAAGTCGGACGTATAAAAGACAGTAGAAGGGGATTGAATGCTGACAATGACACGTGGACTGGTATGGGCAGACAATGAAGGCTGTGACACGTGGGCGTATGTCTTATCCAAGCCGTGAGAAGATAATTTTTCGTTAATTATTTGCGTGTGTGGAAATTAAGTGGTAACTTTGCAGAGCATAGGCTGCACCTCAGCAATATTGAGCAAGCTCCATTGCATTCGGTTTGCACTATTCTTGCAGAGGATATGTGCCGCCGTCATGCCATGACAATCCATGTATGCTGACATGTCCCGGTCTATGACCACCACTTTACATGCATAAACACCTTAAACCTAATATTACTCATATAATAATCACAGAAACATAATGGAATCAGTATTCTCGTACATCATCGGCCTTGGTGCCGCAGTCATGATGCCCGTCATTTTCACCATCCTTGGTGTGTGTATCGGCATACGTTTCTCTAAGGCATTGAAGAGTGGCCTGTATGTGGGAGTCGGCTTTGTAGGCCTCAGTGTCATCACCGCCCTCCTCACGAGTTCTCTCGGCCCAGCCCTCTCAAAGGTTGTTGAGATATACGGCCTTGAGCTTCAAGTGTTTGACATGGGCTGGCCAGCAGCCGCCTCAGTGGCCTACAACACCCTTGTCGGCTCGTTCATCATCCCTGTGTGCCTTGGTGTTAACCTCGTCCTCCTTGTCCTTGGCTGCACGAGGACAGTGAACATTGACCTGTGGAACTACTGGCACTTCGCATTCATCGGCGCTGTTGTCTATTTCATGACAGAGTCAGTATGGTGGGGATTCTTCGCCGCCATTATCTGCTATATCATCACGCTTGTCCTCGCAGACCTTACCGCCAAGCGTTTCCAGAAGTTCTATCCAGGCATGGAAGGCATCTCCATCCCCCAGCCATTCTGTCAGGGTTTCATGCCTTTCGCTGTTGTCATAAACAAGGGTCTTGACTATGTCCCCGGCATAAACAAGATTCATATCGACTCTGAGGGAATGAAGAAGAAGTTCGGGCTCTTCGGCGAACCTCTCTTCCTTGGTGTCATCATAGGCATCATCATAGGCTGTCTGGCATGCAAGGACAGCCAGGAGCTTGTAGACAATATCCCCGCCACGCTTGGCCTCGGCATAAAGATGGGTGCTGTCATGGAGCTTATCCCACGCATCACCAGCCTCTTCATCGAGGGTCTGAAGCCAATCTCCGACGCTACCCGTGAGCTTATCGCCAAGAAGTTTGGAGCGGACAAGGAGTTGTATATCGGCATGTCCCCAGCCCTTGTCATCGGCCACCCGACGACTCTTGTCGTCTCTCTCCTCCTCATCCCTGTCACACTGGCGCTTGCTGTTGTCCTCCCCGGCAACCAGTTCCTGCCTCTCGCCTCTCTCGCAGGTATGTTCTATGTCTTCGTGATGATACTGCCATTCACTAATGGCAATGTCCTCCGCTCATTCATTGTAGGCCTTGTCGTTATAGCCATCGGACTGTACTTTGTCACATGGATGGCGGGTGATTTCACCTCAGCAGCCCACAGTGTTGCCCTTGCCCATCCTGAGGATGCCTCTGTCGCTGTGCCGGCAGGGTTCCAGGCAGGCGCCCTCGACTTCGCCTCAAGTCCGCTGTCGATGTTGATATACGCCTGCTGCAAGTATCTGACATACATAGGCGCCGGTGTGCTGACTGTGCTCACTGTCGGCCTCGTGGTGTGGAACAGACGCCGCATAAACAAGTAAAACCGGCCGGAGGGACCGGAGAAACTGGAATGACCGGAGGGACCGGAGAAACCGGAGAAACCGGAGAAACCGGAAACACCGGAAACACCGGAACATCCGGAACATTCGGAACATCCGGATAACCCGGATAACCCGGATAACCCAGACAACCCAGATAACCCGGAAAAGCCCAAAAGCTAACAAGAAACAAAACAAACAAAGAGAAAAATATACAAATAATGAAGAAAGTATTAGCTATCGCTGTCATGGCATTATGCGCCGGCAGCCTCTCTGCACAGCAGAATGTGAATTTCCAGACAGCATGTCATCCACGCGATGTCATGCACTATGACACAAAGACTCTGCGCGAGCGTTTCGTGATGGAGAAGGTTATGTCTCCTGACGAGATTAACCTCACCTACTCACAGTATGACCGTTTCATCTTCGGCGGCGCGATGCCAGTGAACAAGGACCTGAAGCTGGAGAACTTCCCAGCCCTTGGCCTCTCGGTAGACAAGACCATCGCCGAGCCATATTTCCTCTACAACCGTGAGCTTGGCATTATCAACTGCGGTCTCGGAACAGGCTCCGTCCTTGTCGACGGCAAGGAGTATGTCCTCGCTCCGAAGGAGGCATTGTATGTCGGCCGTGGCCATCTCGGCAAAGACAAGGATATCAACAAGAGCGTTGTGTTCCGCTCCAAGGATGCCAAGAACCCAGCAAAGTTCTACATCAACTCAGCGACAGCCCACAAGCATTACAAGACACAGCTTGTCACTCTTGACGGCCGCAAGGGTTCATTGAAGGCCGCGATATGGGGCCCTGTAGGCACAAAAGAGGAGGCAAACGGCCGTACAATCTACAAGCTCATTGTCCGTGACGCCCTTGAGGAAGGCCCATGCCAGCTCCAGATGGGACTGACACAGCTTGAGCCGGGTGCGGTATGGAACACCATGCCCCCTCACACCCATGGCCGCCGCATAGAGGCATATTACTACTTCAATCTGCCTGAGGGCCAGACAATATCCCATGTTATGGGCGAGCCACAGGAGACACGTAACGTATGGCTGCACAACGAGCAGGCCATCATGTCGCCAGAGTGGTCAATCCACGCTGCATCAGGCACATACTACTACACATTCATCTGGGGTATGGCAGGCGAGAACCTTGAGTATAACGACAAGGATGTAGTGCCTGTTATAGACATCAGATAATATACGGTAGACACACAGCGGCCCTCCGGCACGTTGTGCAAGAACCTCACACAGGGGGCATTCCATCATCAGGGATGCCCCCTGTGTGCATTTATGGACAGACAATGAGAGTCGGGGAGAAGAGTGAAAGAAGCAGAGGAAAAGGGAGAGAGAAAGCGAGGAAAAGGGAGAGAGAAAGCGAGGAAAAGGGAGAGAGAAAGCGAGGAAAAGGGAGAAAGAAAGCAAGGAGAAGATTAAGAGAAGGCGGGGAGAAGGGAGAGAGAAAGCGAGGAGAAGGGAGAGAGGCAAGAACAGATATTATCGTAATGGATACGATATTAAACAAGATATCGTTTATCTTACGATATACGAGAAGTGAAGATTAGTTAAATTATTGTCACTCAGATACAGAAAAACCGTTTTATACTTGTCAGGAAGGACAAAAAAGGTTAACTTTGCAGAGCAAACCCTGATTAACAACTATCATGCTTCAATCACTAACCCAAGTCAACCCATATGTCTCTGTCGACTGTGTCCTTCTCGGATTTGACGGAGAACAGCTCAATGTGCTCCTTGTGCGGCAGTGCAGCACTGGCGGCAGCGACAGCACTGGCAACTACAAACTACCAGGAAGCCTCATCAATATGGATGAAGACCTTGACGACGCCGCACAGCGTGTTCTGAAGACCCTTACCGGATTGGAGCAAGTAAGCATGATACAGTTCAGGGCATTCGGTGGCGCGAAGCGTCTGAGCAACCCCGCAGACAGCATCTGGCTGGAGCGTTTCCACAATCTCCATAACCAGATAGAGCGCATTGTGACGATAGCCTACGCCGCACTGATACGCATCGACCGCCGCATGGAACGTCTTGAGGAGGGCTACGAGGCTTGCTGGATGCCGATATGCGATGTGCCGCACCTGGCATTCGACCACAACGACATAGTCAACGCCGCAATAGAGGAGATAAAGGCACGCGCCACGCTCAACCCCACACTGATATTCAATCTCCTGCCCCGCAAGTTCACGGCGTCACAGTTACGCGTGGCCATGGAGAAGGTGCTGAACACCACATTCGACGTTAAGAACTTCCACAAGAAGCTGGCACAGATGCCTTATGTGGTGCCACTCGACGAGAAGGAGAACGGTGTCAGCCACCGAGCAGCGAGATACTTCAAGTTCCGCAAGCCAAGGAGCAAATTCTGACAGGCGCCTCTTCCCCACCACCTGGCCCAGCCTGTGAGGAAGAATGGAGGGACATGGAAGCGGGACAATATATATAATAAGGTATAAAAGCACTTATATGATAAGGTGAAAATAAACCTTGCAGAGAACACTGTCCGTAACAGGCGCACAGCCGTCTCAACGTGAAGGAATGAAAATTGGGGAGTGATATCCCACTGCCAGCAACGGCAATGGTGAGCGATGCACTCATAAGGAAGCCATCAGCCAGACAGCAACTTGTCAGCTGGATGACTGAAAAGGAAGACGAAACCTTTTACTAAATATAATAACTAACTGACTTACTTGCCCTGTATGCATGTGATTATGCATACAGGGTTTTTTATTATTACAGTCCGGTAAGCACTCTAAAGACCTTGACACAGCGGTGGATTAATAATTATCCAGCCCTCTTTCGGCACACAAACATGACTGTCCAATAATTTTGCCTGCTATACAGTATAACGGAAGAACGAATAACAAAGCAAAGAACGTTGTCCACAGCACAGAAGGGGCGCGACAGTTAGAAACTGATGGAGCTGCGAGGCTAATGGTCCCGTATCTTCGAGACTTAACTCTTGGACATGTTCTTAGCAATAGATTCTTATAATGCCACATCGGCTGTCTGCTAAAACCTATCGTTTCTCATCCTGACGTTTTACAGGACAGCATATTCTGCAATAGTTACTGAATGGCGGGCCCATTGGTACTGAATGACAGGCTCATTGGTACTGAATGAGAGGTTCATTGGTACTGAATGAGAGGCCCATTGGTACTGAATGGGAAAACCAACCAGCGCAGCCTCCGAAACAAGGGAGAAACACTGAAGCCGCGACATGGAGACAACAAGAGCGCACACCAAAGAAAACAGGAATAAAAGACATAAAACAAGGATAAACAGGCAAATAAGGACGAAAAATGAAGAAAAACGAAGAAAAATCAAAAAAAACCGCCGAAAAATTTGCAGGAAAGAGAAAATAGTCTTATCTTTGCGGTGTCTTACAATAGTAATACACTAAATAAACATCAGACAACAAGGAGAAGAAGAAGTAAAACAGACTCTACCACAGGGTATTGGCAAAGAAGGAGGAGAGACCTCAAAGGCATGTGCCGTATACCGATGGTGAATAAAAAAGAAAGGAAAAAGCTATGGACATCAAATTCACGAACGTCAGTTTCAAGTACAAGGGAACACGCAATGAGGTATTAAGCCACACGACGTTAGCATTCACAGAGAACCGCATCTACGGTCTGTTAGGCAAGAACGGTGTAGGCAAATCGACAATGCTGTATCTCGCCGCAGGACTGCTGGAGCCAACAGAGGGGACAGTAAGGATTGCCGGCGAGGAGAGCAAGAGACGCCGTCCTGAGATTCTGAAAGAGATATTCTTCGTCCCGGAGGAGTTCTCGCTTCCTAATGTGAGGCTGTCAGAGTATGTCAGCATGAACGCTCCGTTCTACCCCAACTTCTCGCGTGAGATGCTCGACATCTGCCTCAAGGACTTCGGCATGTCGGCCGATGTCAATCTCGGGGAGCTCTCCATGGGGCAGAAGAAGAAGGTATTCATGAGCTTCGCCCTCGCGACAGGGACACGCATACTCCTCATGGACGAGCCGACAAACGGGCTCGACATACCATCGAAGAGCCAGTTCCGCAAGGCTATGAGCCGCATGATGGACGAGAACCGCATCGTGATAATATCAACCCACCAGGTGCACGATGTGGAGCAGCTTATAGACCACGTGGTGATCATGTCGAAGGACGGAGTGCTCATGGACAAGTCGATGGAGGAGATAGCCGAGGATTATGTGTTTGAATACAGGCTCATGGGCGACACAGCAGACGCCATATACTGCGAGCCATCACTCCAGGGGACTATCGTCATGGCGCCAAGGGGCGACCGCGGAGAGACACAGGTGAACCTCGAGCTGCTCTTCAACGCCATCGTCAGCAAAAGCAAGGAATGACACCGGCGACAGCAGACAGGAACAGCAGTAAACCCAACCTAAGCAAGACAACAAACCAAAGCAAGAGAAAGGAACCACATCATGACAAAGACATATAACATACTGGCAACAACCATACTGACATTAGCTATGATGATAGCCGTCGGGATGCTCACATCGTGCAATATAGAGATAGTGAAGAACGACGACAAGAATGACGAGACGAAGGTCTTCAACGTGAAGGATTTCAGCCGTATAGAGGCAAGCGTCGGCGCCTCGATAATCTACAGCGTCTCAGACACGACAGAGGTGAAGGTAGTCTCAAGCAGGCGACAGATAGACCGTCTCGACATAGAGACAAAGGACGGAGTGCTGTACATCGGATTCAAGAACGAGAAGCCGAATGGAGGCCGTATCGTGATAAACAACCGCAACCATGGCATAAAGATATTCATCCGCGGCCCGAAGATGGAGGGTGTGGGATTGTCTGGCAGCGGAGAGTTCAAGACAAAGGACCATATCACCGCCGAATTCTTCAACGCCCGCATATCAGGCTCAGGGTGGATTGACATCGATGGCATCAAGGCTAAGACCCTGAAGGCCGACATATCAGGCTCGGGAGACATGGACCTGGGATGCGTCGAGGCCACAGAGACATCGCTGTCAGTAGCCGGCTCAGGCAAAATCGAGGCAGAGGAAGTCAATGTCGAAATGACAAACATACAGATTGCGGGCTCGGGCGATATAGATGTGGACATGAACGACTGTGGCACCGCCATAGTGAACATAGCCGGCTCGGGCGACGTGAAGCTGAAAGGCACGGTCAACGAGCTTAACAAGTCGGTAGCAGGCTCAGGCAATATCAACACGAAGGATTTAGTTATCAAGGGAGGTTCAAACTGATTCGGCAAGCAGAAGAAGCCACTGACAAGAGACTTACATTCTGCAAGGGATAGGCTGCATATGACTAAGGTCTGCCACCTGCCGCACAGGCACAGCATCAAGACGAGCGGGATGCACTGCTCCCCCCGCGGCATAGCCTGGGCAAGCCCGGCACCTCAGACATAGCACCGGCCTATCTATGGCGAACCAGCAGAACCCATAATAGAAGAACAGCAGACGCCGGCAACAGAGGGGCAACCTGCCAGATGACACACACCGGCAGGCAACCCACGCCGACGCCTGAGGCAACAGGGGACGGCTGCCACAGCCAACGGGACGCAGGTAAAGCTGGAGGGACATTGAGAAAACCTTTTCATAAAACCATTCAGACAGACAACGACATACCCGCCACGCTGCAAAACGCTCCGAGCATGGCAGCCCCCATTCGCCTAAAGAAACCACGGGCCAAGGACAGACAGCCCACAACTATAAACCAAGAAAGGAACCCGATATGAACACGAAAAGACTGTTAGATGTAATAAACTGGAACCTCACAGGTGCCAAGCGTGCCCTAAGACGCGAGACAGCAGGACTCATCGTAGCCCCGTCATGTATAATCATCGCCAACTGCATCACATACTGGATAAACAAGCAGCCAGTGGACGAAGGGCTGCATATAGCCGCAAACATCACATGGTTCGCCCTGTTCTTCCTCGGCGCTAACTGGGGAGCACGCTTCTGCTTCAACATGAACACGAAGCAAAACGCGCTGAACTATATGATGCTGCCTGCCACTAATGGCGAGAAATACTTGGCCAACATGTTCATGCAGACAATCGTGAGGATGGTAGAGACTGCCATTGCTATAATCATGGCAGACCTCATACAGGCTGCCATATGCCTGTCGGTGGGCATAGACATACAGAGCTACACTATGGCTATCATAGATGTCGCCTCAGAGGTGACAGATGGCCCGTTGACGATTAAGGCGTTTATCCTGGCATCTATCATCAACCTGCATGCGTCGATGGTGCTCGGAGGATGCTTATTCCGCAAGAACCACCTCATATTGACAGGCATATCACTCTTCGCATTGATGGTCGCCACAACAGGAATACTATGCGGAATATCATATCTTGTCGATGGATGGGCTGAGGCAAACGACTGTGCCATATACGTCGACTTCACAATATCGAAGGATGCCATAGCATGGATAGCCTGCACCGTGATAACAATGGTATCAGCACTCTTCTACTGGCTCTCGTTCAAGATATTCTGCCGCAGACAGCTCATAACAAGCCGTTTCTTCAACTAAAAGCGGAATAAAACGAGCAGAAGAGTACCGCATGTCCTGCACGGACGCGGCAGACAACCTTCCAGCCGCCAGTCAACAATGTCCACATTCAGTACCGGTTGACGGGGCGGAGAAGGCGGCCCAGTCGCTCTCATGCCCTGTCCGTCACAGGCCAGGAGACAGAGGCGGCAGGAAGAAGAATATAAAGACACCACCACAGGCACAGCTCTATGGAGAGTGTGGCTGATATGAACAAGAAAGGAAACAGCAATATGGTAACATTCGCAACAGACCGCCCAATATATCTACAGATATGCGACCGTATCTGTAACGAGATACTCCAGGAAGTCTATGCGGCCGACTCACGCATCCCAAGCGTGAGAGAATACGGCGCACTGCTGCAGGTAAACCCCAACACAGCGTTCAAGGCTTTCGAGGAACTGTCACGTGACGACATCATATACCAGCGCCGGGGAATGGGCTACTACGTCAAGGCCGGAGCCCGGGAGCGCATCATGGAGCAGCGCCGGCAGACAATGCTTAACTCCACTCTGAAACAGTTGTTCAACGACATGGGTGTGCTCGGGATAAGCATTGACCAGGTCGTCGACGAGTATGTCAAATACCAGAGCGAGAAGAAAAGCTGACAACCGGCAGCATCTTGCCACTCCACACTGCCTGACAGCACACGGAGGACACACCGCACAGGAAGACAGCGACAAGAGAAAGAACAGTACGAGGAACAACAGAAAGGCGAAGCGCCATCCCGCAGACATCAAAACAGATGACAGCAGGATGGCGCTTCGTTATTGTATAGGCGGGGAGTATAGATATCAACCGATAGCTATGTAGGGATGTGGGGATATCTCGTCTCGCCGCTATCTTGATTTTCTCCCCACGTCATAGGTTCCCCAGCCTTATCAGGCGGCTACTTGGCGAAGAGCTCGTCGAGGAAGGTGTAGAATGCAGGATCCTCACCGACGACAGTCTTCACAATCTTCCCGTCAGGGCCGATGACAATCTTCGTTGGGAATCCGCTTATGGCATACTTCGCTGTGAGGTCAGAGCCCTTAGGGTTGTAGACATGCTTCCATGGTATCTGGTGCTTCTCGACAGCAGCCTTCCACTTCTGCTCAGTGTCGTTACAGTCAATGCCGAGAATCTCCATCTTGTCCTTGTACTTGTCGTAATACTTCTTCATCTCAGGTATACCCCTAATGCACCATATGCACCATGAGCCCCAGAAGTCAAGGACGACATACTTCCCGCGCAGCGAGGAGAGGGCGAGGTCCTGCCCATTGATATCCTTCAGCGTGAAGTCTGGTGCCTGACAGCCGTCAGCGACATACTTGGCCGCCTCCTTGCGTGCCTTCTCCTCGTCAACACTATTCTGCAGGCTGGTTATGATTTCTGAGAAATAGCCGTTGCGAGCCTCGGCCGACAGGAGGCTGAGCGGCTCCTCATAATCGTTCATGATATAAACAAGAGCGGCGCTGACATCACTCGAAGGGTTGGCCTTTATATATGCCAGCCTGTACTCCTTCCCAGCCTTCTCGGCCTTCTCTATCAGCGGGGCATAGGCCTTGCGGAGAGAATCCTTCGGCTCGCCAGCCTTTATCTTGTCGTTCATCTCGTCTATCAGGCGATTCGCCTCGGCTGAAGAGGCAACGCTGACCTTCTCAAATTCGGTGTAGAAAGCCGAACTGCCTGGCTGTACATCGCCAGGGGAGGCGAAGTTGCATGTCTCGCCTGGCACGAGGAAAAGCAGCTGGCTGGCATTAGGATTGGCGTTAGAGCGGCGAACAAGGGCAAGACGTGCCTTGTCGAGAGAAAGAGTGTAGGTGTAGCGGTGGTCCTTGAGCACAAGGGTGTCCGTGCGCTCGAATCTGGTGAAAGCCCGGTCAGCGACACGGACAAAGAGGGTATCGCAGTCATCATAGGCGAAATTCACCGTGACGGTTTCCTGCGCGCTGCATAGGCATGCTACGCATAAGGCGCAAAGAGATAGAATTGTTCGTTTCATGTTTGATATGTTTTTGTGAGTCATTATTGGCGTATTATGGATATAGGGGGTAACGGATGATGGAGCGGGGGATGCTGGATGGCGGAGCAGGGGATGTTGGATAGCAGAGCAGGGGATGCTGGATGGCGGCGTGACAGAGAGCACTGTCACTGCGGGTCGACATCATAGAAGACCTGCATCGAGGCATAACGCTTGTCTGAGAGGAGTGCGTCGCGTACATGACGCAGACACTGTCTGACCCTCACGAGGTCTATGCCGAGCTCTAACTTTAGGACTAGCTTGCGTATGGAGAGCGACTTTATCCTTGATACCGGCGGTTTGTCAGGGCCGAGGACACGCTGTCCGAAATACTGTCTGAGACGTCCTCCCATCTCTATCGACGCGCTCTCGACAAGATTGTCCTTGGAATGGCGGAGATAGATATACACCACACGTGTGAAAGGAGGATAGCTGAACATCTGCCGCTCATCACACTGCTCACGGAAGAATGCCGGGAAATCGTTCTCCACCACCTGCCTTATGACAGGCAGGTCAGGATGGCGTGTCTGGAGATACACCACACCACGGCGTCCCTGACGCCCTGCACGGCCTGACACCTGGCACAGCATCTGGAAGGCCTGCTCATAGGCACGGAAGTCAGGATAGTTGAGCATGGTGTCTGCATCAAGTATGCCCACAATGCTGACATTCTCAAAGTCAAGACCCTTGCTGACCATCTGTGTGCCTATAAGAATCTGTGTGCGGCCGGCCGAGAAGTCGTTTATGATACGCTCGTATGCGTTCTTCGTACGTGTCGTGTCGAGGTCCATACGCGCTATGCGGGAGAATCCGAGCTCCGCGAGTCTCTCCTCCACCTTCTCCGTTCCATATCCCCGCTGGCGAATATCACGGCTGAAGCACGACGGACACTTGTCGGGTATAGGGTAAGTATACCCACAGTAATGGCATCTCAACTGCCCCTCGACCTTATGCATGGTCAGCGACACATCACAGTTCTTGCACTTCGGGACCCATCCACACTCATGACACTCGACAAGAGGAGCAAAGCCACGGCGGTTCTGGAAGAGTATAACCTGTCTCCCATCGGCTATCGTCTGCCTCATCGCATCTACCAGCTGTGGGGAGAAAGGGCCGTACATCATCTTCCGACGCTGCAGGTCGGCAATGTCCACTATGACCGTCTCCGGAAGCTGCATACCCTTGTAGCGCTCGGCAAGCACAACAAGATGGTACTTGCCGGATATGGCGTTATGGTACGACTCAAGCGAAGGCGTGGCCGTCCCCATGACGACACGTACGGCCGCTGGCTGCCGCTTCCCGTTCTTGGCAGGCAACACCGCTGTGGCAGAGGCAGATGACGAGGGGACGAGTGTAGCTGAGGAAGGGGCTGAGGGGGCAGAGAGGATACGCTGCATGACAAGGGCGACACTGCGGGCATGATAGCGCGGGGCAGGGTCTTGCTGCTTGAACGACTGCTCATGCTCCTCGTCGATGATGACAAGACCTAATCGGCTGAAAGGCAGGAATATGGCTGAACGGGCACCGAGTATGACATCATAGGGATTGTCAGAGAGCTGTCTCTGCCATATCTCGACACGCTCGGCGTCACTGTAGCGTGAGTGGTAAATGCCGAGACGGTCGCCAAAGACACTCTGCAGACGCTGCATTATCTGTACAGTGAGTGCTATCTCGGGCAGAAGATAGAGCACCTGGCGGCCACGTTCTATCTCCTCTTTTATCAGACGGATATAAATCTCTGTCTTCCCCGACCCCGTCACGCCCTGCAGAAGCACTGGCTTGCTGGCCGACTGGATATCATCAAACGCACGCTGCTGTGCCGGACTTAGTGGTTTTATCTGCTCCGGGTGGTATTCTCCATGGTAGTTCAGACGCCCGACAGGCACCTCATATGTCTCAAGGAATCCCCTCGCGACAAGGCTCCGGATGACACTGTCTGTCGTTCGCGACACGTTTATAAGCTCCTCGCGTGTTATCTCGACAGTCTTCTCGGCAGTGGTGTCTCCTTCAAGCGTATCATAATGAGAGAGATAGAGATAGGTATTGAACGCCATCATCTGCTTCTGCGCACGGCGCAGCATGTTCAGCGCTGCATGCAGAGCTGCCTCAGTGCGGTAGTTTTCAGCGAGACGTATGTATGTCTCCGTCTTCGGACGATAACCCTCCTCCTGCTTCATGCCCGCTGGGAAGGCGGCCCGGAAGACATCACCAATGGGACAAAGATAATACTCTGATATCCACTGCCACAACCTATACTGGTAATCAAGGAGGACAGGCGCGCTGTCTATGACATCTATGATATCCTTCACCTCCACCTCGACAAGCTTCCCGTCACGCCCCTGACGTGGTTGGGGACGGACATCATGGAGCCTCGCGACAAGCCCTGTGTATACCTTGGAACGACCGAGCGGCACAACGACACGCACGAAAGGCATTACACGCCCTGCCAGGGAATCGGGGACAGAGTATGTGAAGAGACCTTCGAGACCAAGAGGAAGGATTATGTCAGCGTATCGCATATAGAGGATAGACTTGAAGTATGTGGGGAATCAGACTATGAAAGGCCTTAATGATGACGATTGTTTCTATGGTTCTCCTTAAGATGGAAAAGACTTTCAGCAGGCATGACTGCACAAGAAGCAGGAGGGGAATGCTGCGTGTGGCTGAGCCTCAGCTGTATATCTGCAGTGGCTGAATGATGTCTCAAATGTCGCTGCCAGCATAATGCCGTGCCATCTCCCATATGATAATGCCGGCCGTGACAGAGACATTGAGCGAGTGTTTTGTTCCGTACTGCGGTATCTCAAGGCATCCGTCGCACATGTCTATGACCTCCTGCTGCACACCATGCACCTCATTGCCGAGGACAACAGCATAGCGATGTTGTCCCCCTTCAGCGGGGAAGAGGGACGAGGGGAGAAGCGTAGAGCCCTCACACTGCTCGACAGCAAGCACCGTGAAGCCCTCGTCGTGAAGACGACGGACAGCGTCGCACGTGTCCTTGAAATACTCCCACTCGACGCTCTCCTCTGCTCCGAGCGCCGTCTTGTGAATCTCATTCTGCGGCGGGACAGCCGTTATGCCGCACAGCATTATGCCAGCCGAGCGGAAAGCATCACACGTACGGAAGACCGACCCGACATTGTGCATAGAGCGGACATTATCAAGAACTACGACAAGAGGCATCTTCTCAGCCATGCGGAATTCCTCTGTCGTGAGGCGTTGCATTTCTAAAGTCTTCAGTTTTCTTATCATATTGCAAAGTTACAAAAATATACGTTTTGAATGAAAAATATTAATATTTTTTTCCATAATCATACAATAAAGCACGCAGAGATGCGTTATTGAGTCGTGGGATATAGTATACAGACACACGCCATACACGTCATGTCATGCCTCCGCCTGACACTGGCGATAGTCGCTGTGGCCTTCTCCGCAGAGGCCAGAGCACAGTATGACGTGCTGTTCAGCCATTACTATGACATGGAGACAAGCTTCAACCCCGCTGCTGCAGGCAAGGAGACAAAGATGAACATCACCGCAGCCTACGCCATGGATATGGCAGGATTCGAGCATAACCCTCAGACGGCATATATATCGGCAGATATGCCCGTGATGATAATGAACTCCATGCACGGTGTCGGATTGCAGTTCATGAACGACCGCTTAGGCCTCTTCAACCACATGAGGCTCTCTGCACAGTACTCGGCAAAGCTGAAGATGTTCGGAGGACAGCTGGGCATCGGCATACAAGCTGGCCTGTTGTCAGAGAACTTTGACGGCTCGAAGGCCGACCTTGAAGACTCGAGCGACCCTGCCTTCACAGGCTCAGAGGTGAACGGCAACACGCTTGACCTCGGAGCCGGCATATACTATAAGGTTAAGGACTTCTACGTAGGACTATCGGCCCAGCATCTGACATCGCCAAAGGTTCTGCTGGGCGAGGTGAACGAGATTAAGATTGACGCCACATACTATGCCACCGCAGGCTACACCATACGCCTCAGGAATCCCCTGCTGCAGCTGAAGACATCGGCAATAGGCCGCACTGACGGTGTCATGTGGAGGGCAGACATGACGGGAAGACTTGTCTACACATCGGACAGGAAATCATTCTACGGGGGTCTGTCATACAGCCCGACAAACTCTGTCACACTGCTTCTCGGCACAAAATTCCACGGAATAAATGTCGGATACAGCTATGAGGCCTACACCAACGGCATGAGCATAGGCAATGGTTCGCACGAGCTGTTCGTCGGATACCAGATGGACCTAAACCTCATAAAGAAGGGCAAGAACCTCCACAAGGCGGTCAGAATACTCTGAGACATGACAGTGTACATGCCCCGAGGCGGAATGATGCACAGCCGGAGATGGAATGATTCACAGCCAGAGATGGAATGAGGTATGGGCCGCGATGGAATGATGCACAGCCGGAGACGGAATGAGGTATGGGTTGCGATGGAATGATGCGTGACGACAAGTGAAGCTCCACAAACACAAGCTATACGAGCATAACCCATACAGAAGGCACAACAAGAAAGGAAAAAACAACATATCGCCCCTGTCATACTAAGCAGACAAGGGATGTGGAATATAGAAATATACAAACAACAGCGATTATGAAGAAGATACATATAATAATATGCTGCGCCCTGGCAGCGGCACTGTCAGCGTGTATGAGCAGCAAAGGCATCTCATCAACAGGCGGTGGCGGCGAGGTTGTCGGCGTCGGTGGCGGCAAGGGATTCACAGAGCCGACACCCTACGGCATGACACTCGTGAAGCGAGGATTCCTGAAAATGGGCATTGAGGACCAAGACTCACTGTGGGGAAAGAATGTCCCTGTCAGGGAGATAAGCGTAGATGGATTCTGGATGGACGAGACAGAGGTGACGAACTCAAAGTACAAGCAGTTTGTACAATGGGTGCGTGACTCTATTCTCCGCACACGTCTGGCCGACCCCCAGTATGCTGGCGACGAGTCATACATGATAACAGAGGACAAGCAGGGCAACCCTATCACCCCTCATCTCAACTGGAAGAAACAGCTGCCGAGAAAGCCTAACGAGGACGAGCTGCGCGCCATAGAGAGCCTCTACATAACAAACCCAGCCACAGGCGAGAAACTTCTCGACGCGTCACAGATGAACTACCGCTACGAGGTTTATGACTACACGACAGCAGCACTGCGCCGTAACCGCATGAACCCTAACGAGCGCAACCTCAACACGGATATCGTCGTAGACCCTGACGAGGTGGTAATGATATCAAAAGACACAGCGTACATAGACGACGAGGGCAACATAGTCCGCGAGACAATAAACCGTCAGCTGACCGGACCATGGGACTTCCTCAACACATACATCGTGAACATATACCCAGACACTACGTGCTGGGTGAACGACTTTAAGAACTCGGACAACGAGATATACCTCCGCAACTACTTCTCAAACCCGACATACAACGAGTATCCTGTTGTCGGAGTGTCATGGGAGCAAGCCAACGCCTTCTGTGCATGGCGCACAGAGTATCTGCTCAAGGGCCTTGGCCCTCAGGCACGCTATATCCAGCGCTACCGTCTGCCGACAGAGGCCGAGTGGGAGTATGCCGCACGCGGCAAGGATGGCACAGAATTCCCATGGAACGAGACAAACACGAAGAACGAGAACGGATGCTTCTACGCCAACTTCAAGCCTGACCGCGGCAACTACACACAGGACGGAAACCTCATCACAAGCCGTGTCGGGAGCTACGGGGCCAACTCAAACGGACTGTATGACATGGCAGGCAATGTGGCCGAATGGACCTCAACGGTATACACAGAGGCAGGAGTGACGGCCATGAACGATATCAACCCACAGCTGGAATACAAGGCAGCGCTCGAGGACCCCTACCGTCTGAAGAAGAAATCGGTAAGAGGCGGCTCATGGAAAGACCCCGAGTCATTCATCCGCTCAGCATGGCGCTCATGGGAATACCAGAATATGCCACGCTCTTATGTAGGCTTCAGATGTGTCCGCTCATTGGCAAGCTCGTCAAACACAAACCTCAAGCAGCAGAAGCGCAAGAAATAAACGACATTGAGAGACATGTGCAGAATCCCTCCTTACTGTAGCGTCAAGGAGCAACAGATGGAGAGGAGCACCACGTCATACGCAACAAAAACAAGGAGAAACAATCATGGCAAAATACAGCAAATTCAACATCATCTACCTCCTTCAGAAATGGATGGACAGCGTAGCCGGCCAGACATTCATGAACTATGCCTACTCATGGGGTGCCTCGATAGTCATCCTCGGCACACTGTTCAAGCTGACCCACCTTCCCGGCGCTAACGCCATGCTTTTCATAGGCATGGGCACAGAGGTCTTCGTGTTCTTCATAGCCGCCTTCGACCGTCCTTTCGACAAGACTTCTGACGGCCGCGAGCTGGCCACAGACACAGAGCTGGCCAAGCAGTTGGCAAGAGAATACGAGGACGACGAGCTTGAAGAGAATGATGACCTCTTACCAGAAGAGGTATCGCAAGCATCAGGCATACAGGGTTCACCTGTCGTTGTGTTAGGCGGAGGGTCAGTCCCACAGGGCATGGCAGCGGCCACTGAGGGTGGCAACACTGGCGTGCAGACTGGTATTGTGGGCGCTGTCACAGACTCACCGGCAGCAGCAGGGCAGGCTTCACCTGTCATCATAGGCGCTCCAGCACCTGCTGTGACACCAGAGACCGCAAAGGATATGGAAGAGGCTACCACGACATACGTCGACCGTCTGAACGAGCTGAACGAGCTTCTGCTAAAGGTTGCGGCACAGAGCCAGCGCATCACGACCGACTCAGAGGAGATGGAGAACCTCAACCGCACTCTGACAGGCATATCGAGAGTCTACGAGATGCTGCTCAAGACAGCGTCGCAGCAGATGACGACACAGGACGAGATAAACGCCCAGACACAGCGTCTGGCACAGCAGATGTCAGACCTCAACGCTATCTATGCACGCATGATAGAGGCAATGTCTGTAAATGTGAAATGACGCGCGCTTCCATATACACCCCCCACATGACACAACATGTGGCATGAGACAGGAAGCAGACAGCCAGAGGAGCACATGGCAGAGGGCTGCAGGCATCACACACGGTCACATTATGTGTCACCCCTGACACCATCACCCACTACAAGAAACAATGGCAATAAAAAAGAACTATGTCTCTCCCCGCCAGAAGATGATAAACCTCATGTATGTCGTCTTGATGGCAATGCTGGCGATGAACATCTCGAACGAGGTTCTCGACGGCTTTACAATCGTGGAGGAGAGTCTGAACCGCACTACAGACAACTCGTCGAAGCAGAACAGTGCGATATACGAAGACTTTGAGGCTCAGATGAAGGCTAACCCCCAGAAGGTGCGTGAGTGGTTTGAGAAAGCGACAGCCGTAAAGGCGATGAGCGACTCTCTTTACAATCTCGCGCAGGACCTCAAGATAGCTATCGTCAAGGAAGCCGACGGCTCTGACGGTGACATAAACAACATAGAGCGCAAGGATGACCTTGAGGCAGCCAACCAGGTTATGCTCGCTCCCGGGACAGGACGCGGCAAAGCCCTGCGCAAAGCCATAGACAGCTTCAGGACAAGAATACTGACTATGGTGACCGACAAGAACCAGCGTGCCATCATCGAGAGCAACCTCACGACACAGATTCACGGAAAGGCGAACCCTCTGAACAAGAACTGGGAGGAATACATGTTTGAGGGCATGCCCGTGGCAGCAGCCGTCACGCTTCTCTCCAAGCTCCAGAGCGATGTCCGCTATGCAGAGGGCGAGGTGCTCCACACTCTTGTCAGCAATATCGACGTGAAGGATATACGTGTCAACAAGCTGTCGGCGTTTGTCATACCTAACGCACAGACCATCGTCCGCGGCGACAAGTTCTCGGCACAGATAGTTATGGCAGCGGTCGACACGACACAGCAGCCACAGATATACATTGGCGGAAGACAAGTCAGTCTGCCACGCAACACATACGAGATGACAGCGACACGCACCGGCGACTTCACCCTCTCGGGCTACATCACGATGCAGAACGGCAATGGCGAGACCATCCGTCGTGACTTCGAGCAGAAGTATACGGTAGTCGACCCGTCTGCAACAGTCTCTGCCGACCTTATGAATGTGCTCTATGCAGGCTACTCCAACCCTATCAGCATCTCTGTGCCAGGCGTTCCGCTCAATAAGGTCACGGCAACGATGACAGGCGGAACTCTCCAGCCAGTAGGTCCAGGAAAGTACATCGCCCGTCCGGCATCAGTAGGCAAAGACGTCACCATCACCGTATCATCGCTACAGACAGGTCATGCCCAGCAGATGGGCCAGTACACATTCCATGTGCGCAAACTCCCTGACCCGACAGCATATATCGCCATGGGCAACGACCGTTTCCGTGGCGGCGGCCTGTCGAAATCGGCCCTTATGGATGCTAAAGGCATTCGTGCCGCCATTGACGACGGTCTTCTCGACATAGAGTTCCGCGTGACTGGCTTTGAGGCTGTGTTCTTCGACAATATGGGCAACGCCGTGCCGATGGTCAGCGACGGTGCCTCATTCTCAGCCCGTCAGCGCGACGCATTCCGCAAACTGTCGCGCAACAAGCGCTTCTACATCTCGCGCATCTCAGCCATCGGCCCTGACGGTATAGCCCGCAAGCTGCCCGCATCGATGGAAATCATAGTAAAGTGACGAGAGCGACAGCCCGCCACATGCAGTGTCAAAGACAGGCCAAAGACTCATAATGACACCCCATAGAGAGCCACCGGCCGCGGAAGACGCCGCTGGGCACACAATAACGACAACAAAACAGAACCCAGAATAAAACCCAAAGGGAACATGAAGAAAATTCTGATAATAGCCCTCCTTATCAGCCTGGCAGCGACAGCAGCCATGGCACAGCCCAAGATGCGCCGCAACCAGGCCCAGGAGTCACAACAGAAGACACAGAACGGCGCACTGACAACACGTGCGGAGATATCCTTCCCGACATCGGCAGTCATGGACGAGGATGTCGTATGGCGCCGCGACATATACCGTGAGCTGGACCTCATGGACAATGCCAACGCCGGCCTCTACTACCCTGTTGAGCCGACAGACGGCAAGATGAACTTCTTCACATACATCTTCAAGCTGATGCTCTCGGGGCGTGTCCCGGCCTATGAGTATCGTCTTGACGGCAATGAGGTCTTCAACGACTCGGCACGTGTCCGCCCGCTGACACTTCTCGACAACTACCACATATACTATGAGCGTGTCAACGGCCGCCTGCGTATGGAGAACTCAGACATCCCGTCGCGCGAGGTGAAGTCATATTATATAAAGGAGTCAGCATACTATGACCAGGCTACAGCTACATTCCACAAGAAAGTCATCGCCATCTGCCCTATAATGTCGAGAGAGGATGACTTCGGCGACGGAGCGGCAAAATATCCACTCTTCTGGATGAAGTATGACGACCTCGCGCCATATCTCTCCAAGCAGACCATCATGACATCAGATGTCAACAACGCCGCCGTGATGTCCGCCGACGACTATTTCACGCAGAATATGTATAAGGGCGAGATATACAAGACGAACAACATGCTCGGCCGCACGCTTGCCCAGTACTGCCCCAACGACTCTGCCCTGAAGAAAGAGCAGCAGCGCATAGAGGCTGAGCTTGCCGCATTCGAGAAGAATGTCTATGGCGACCAAGCCAAACGTGACTCGCTCGACAGTATCGCTAAGGCAAAGACAGCCGACGCCAAGGCCGTGAAGAAGAGCCGCACGACAAACCGTCGTGGCAACAAGACATCTGTCTCAAAGGCCAAGACAAAGGGGCCGAAGACAAGCAGTCCACAGGGTTCGGCACGCGTCACAGTAAGACGTGAGCGCCACTGACAGAAAGCATGGGACACCATAAAGGCACAACACGGAGCTGAAGAGTCCCTGTCGTGCCTCGAAGGATGTCACCTTAGACAACATAACAGAGAGAGAAATGGGAATCGGGGACAATGCCGCAGCATGCGGTGCAGGCAACAATCCGGTTTCCATTTTTGCTTATAGATGCGTGGGTGTCATAACAGCATAGCTCTCAAGACAGAGCGATTTGTGACACAAGACACTGACGCTCACCATCCGACACAAAGAATCACACGAACAAAAACACATAAACAATGAGAAAGACAATCATCGCCCTTACCCTGCTTCTCGCCACAGTCAGCGCGTCGGCAGGCATAAAATTCGGCATACGCGGAGGTGTAAATGTGACAAATGTCTCTATTGCCGATATATCAGGAATAAGCAAGACAGGTTTCTACCTTGGCCCAACGCTGAAGTTAGGTCTGCCTTTAGGATTCGACATCGACGCCTCTCTGCTCTACAACCAGCTTGAGGCCGATCCCGATATCTATGTCGACCAAGCAGACTACCCTACAGGAGATAAAGGTCCCAACATCAAGCGGAAGGCCATCTCTATACCACTCAACCTGAGGAAAGGATTCGGTTTCGGCGACAATGCGAGCATATTCCTCTTCGCCGGACCACAGATATCATGGAATATCGGCGACAAGAGCATCACCGAGTACAACTATAAATGGAAATCGGCAGACATATCGGTGAATGCCGGCGTAGGTGTCATGCTCCTGAAAAGGATAGAGGTGAAAGCCAACTACACCTTCCCATGCTCGTCGGCAGGCAAATCAGGGGGCGGTGAACCATACGACTGGAAGCTGAAGGGATGGCAGATAGGCATGGCTATATATCTGTAAAGCCCTTCAACGTATGACATGACGACACCCCGCCCTGCCCTCCCCTGCCACGGAAGCGACAGCCCCGTGACTGAAGGCAGGCTGCCCCAGCCCCTCCAACAGACAACAACCAGACAAGAAAGAATCTTACTATAACTATGAGAAAGACCACACTCCCCCTTCTGCTTGTCCTGCTCACAGAAGCATTGACAGCATCGGCCGGCACATCGACATTCAACGTCCGGCTCTCCAATCCCCTCTCCACTCCACGCACAGATGTGCCTGTTGTCATAGACCTCTCCACGCTCTCGCCAAGTCTGTTGCAGGAAGCTGGCGGCCGTGAGGCTATCCGCAGCGCCATGGTCACTATCGGCGGGAAGGAGATAGCCTGCCAGCTTGACGACCTTGACGGTGATGATATCGCTGACGAGCTGGCATTTGTGGCTGACTTAGGGAAGAAGGAAAAGGCGACAGCCGTAGTGACACTGACAGACAGCGGCGAGCCACGGACATATGAGCCACGGACATACGCGAGCATATCCATACGTGACCGCAACGCTAAATCGTCAAAGCATCTGCCCATAACATCGGTCACAATGCCGGCATCGAGCAATTCCTACCAGTATATCTTCCCTCACGGCCCTATTCTGGAGAGCGAGCTTGTGGGATTCCGCATATACGCTGACCACCGCCAGAGTGTCGACTACTACGGCCACCGCCAGCGTCAGATAGAGCTACCGGTGACAAATTTCTATCCCACGAAGGAGCAGAAAGCCGGTATCTATGGCGATGATGTGCTTTATACCGGTTCGACCTACGGCTGCGGAACGCTCCATGGATGGGACGGAAAGCATTCTGTCATGTTCGAGAATGTCAAGTCGCGCACATACACGATGGTTGCGAGCGGCCCTGTCAGAGCCATCATAGAGACTGTCAACCGTGGCTGGAGGCCATCCAAAGACAGCCGCCCTGTAGACATACGGACACGCTTCATCCTCTACGCCGGCCACAGGGATGTCTGTGTCGACGTGCGTTTCTCACGCCCTGTCCCCGACCTCATGCTCTCGACTGGTGTGACAGACATCGTCGGCTCTGAGGAGCTGACAGACAAGAGCGGTCTGCGCGGCTGCTGGGGCACAGCTATGGCGGGCAACAACCCTGAGGTCTATGATGTCCATACAGTGGGTCTTGGCGTCTGTGTGCCGAAGGACAACTACCGTGGCGACAGCTATTTCACCGACGGGAAGCCATCGTTGCCAAACCAGGCTTATGTCGCTCTGGTTCAGACAGAGACAGACAGCCTGAGATATTGGTTCACCGTGACATGCGACATGGAGACCTTCGGTTTCGCCGACAGCAAGGCATGGTTCAGCCACCTGAAAGACTGGAAGCAGACAATAGAGCGTCCTGTCGAGGTCAAGATAGAGAGATAACAGGCTTCTCGACTCTGGCTCATACTGTCAGACATAAGCATCAACCCGACATTCAGATTATCATGATGGCGTGTCAGAATTACCTGGCACGCCATCATTCATTTCGTCTGTCTATGATGTCTTGGTTGTATGGGACAATCATTGAATAGAATAAGATATCATTTCTGTGGGGTAAAACATGGGATGAATGACGATAAGTGTATTGCTATTCTGTTTACAAGAGAGTGTCAGGTGGTTGAAAACACTGTATTATAACTACATAAGGTGTCGTCATCACGAAAAGGCAGCGAAAGATGAGTTTTACGGCACAGACAAGACCAGCAAGAGGGTATGATTGGGCTTTTCTTGATGTTCGAACACAGCAGTGGGACTTTCCCCCCACCCTATTGACAACAAAATAAGCTGTCTGAGATACTGTCTGAGAAGCCAATTCAGTACTTTTCAGAGCCTCATTCAGTACCTTTTATATATCGCCGTGCTGACAGAAACAAAACCAAAAACTTACAATCATCTGATTTACCAGCACTTACACTCCACCCATAGAATTCATATTGAAGGCGCAAAAATACGACATAAGCAGCAGGAAAGGCAAGGATTCTGTTGGGAAAGCATCAGAATAGTATCATCAGAATCGGTATCTCTCATCAGCATATACTAAAAAACGCGATGTTCATGGGACATCTCACAGTGGGAGCCAAATGAGCGCGACATCAATGGGCAACACACTGCTGCGCCAGGACGGGCTGACAGACTATGCCATGCGCTCACTCAGCGGCGAGCTGAATGTCTCGATGATAGTCTCTGGCATCTTCTCGCTCGACTACAGGAGCAAGGTGCTGACCTCGCGCAATACCGGGACATGGTCATGAAAAAAGGCTTTCCTGCCTGACAGCCAACGCTGTCATAGGCGGGAAAGCCTTGTCGTTTATGTCTTGCTGAGTATTGTCAGCAAGAGGCTGTCATCAGGTTGTGCCAGATGTCATGTGCCGGGCGTTATCTGCTCATGGCCTGCTCAAGGTCGGCAATGATATCCTCAGCATTCTCTATGCCCACAGAGAGGCGTACGAGATCGGGGGCAACACCAGCCTCACGCAGCTGCTCGTCAGACATCTGGCGGTGGGTATGGCTGGCAGGATGAAGCACACACGTGCGTGCGTCGGCCACATGTGTGACGATGGATATGAACTCGAGATTGTCCATGAAGCGTATGGCATCCTCACGGGTGCCCTTCAGTCCGAAGGCTATCACTCCACACGTGCCGTCGGGCATATACTTCTGTGCGAGGGCATGATACTTGTTTGATGGCAGTCCGGCATAGTTCACCCAGCTGACGCGGTCATTCCGCTCAAGCCATTCTGCCACCTTCTGCGCGTTGGCACAGTGCTGTCTCATGCGCAGGGCGAGGGTCTCCAGACCGATATTCAGCAGGAAAGAGTTCTGTGGAGCCGGTATGCTGCCGAGGTCGCGCATAAGCTGGCTGACGAGCTTCGTGCAGTAAGCCATCTTCCCGAACGACTTTGTGTATGTCAGTCCGTGGTACGACTCGTCGGGAGTGGTTAGTCCGTGGAACTTGTCGCCATACTCCTCCCATGGGAAATTGCCGGAGTCGACGACGCAGCCTCCTACCTGTGTGGCATGTCCGTCCATATACTTCGTTGTGGAATGTGTCACTATGTCACAGCCCCACTCGAATGGCCTGCAGTTGACAGGTGTGGCGAAGGTGTTGTCGACGATGAGGGGCACGCCATGCTTGTGGGCCATCTTCGCGAAGCGCTCTATATCGAACACATTGCCTCCAGGGTTGGATATCGTCTCTCCGAAGAAGCATTTGGTGTTCGGGCGGAAGGCTCGCTCTATGCGCTCATCATCCCAGTCGGGGTCGATGAATGTACACTCTATGCCGAGCTTTCTCATCGTCACGCCGAAGAGATTGTATGTCCCGCCGTATATGGTGTTTGATGTGACAAAATGGTCGCCAGCCTCACAGATATTGAAGACAGCATAGAAATTGGCAGCCTGTCCGCTGCTTGTCAATACCGCTCCTACTCCGCCCTCAAGCGCTGCAATCTTCTTTGCCACCGCATCGTTGGTGGGATTGGCGAGGCGTGTATAGAAATAGCCCTCGTCCTTGAGGTCGAAAAGGCGGGCCATCTGCTCGCTCGTGTCGTATTTGAATGTTGTGCTCTGGTAGATGGGCAGCTGCTGTGGCTCGCCCTTGCTTGGTTTCCATCCGCCGTGAATACAGATGGTCTCGACGTTTTTCTTCATTATTTTTCGTTGTTGTTATTACTGTCAATACAGGTTACAATCTGCAAATTTACATATTATTATTGAACTTCCTGCCTTTTTGGTTGAGAAAAATGAGACGGCCATGGAGTTTTCATTGTCCTGGAGGAGATATTCATGTCTCCACCCATGTCCCGGGAGCCATCCTGCAGGACTGAGAGATGGCTGCGCAAAGCGAGACCATCATTGCCGGCAGAACCACAAGACGAGTCATGACAAAGATACCAGACAGGCAACAACACCTTATTATATAACTTGCCGAGAGATATTGTATTGCTGTATTAGAAAATATTGTAATTTTTCCATATTCAGTAAAATTTTTTAATCAAAAAACTTGCAGTATAATATTTTTCTTATTATCTTTGCACTCATAATAATTAACCAAATAACATATAGAGACTATGAAAGAGCTTAAAGGAACAAAGACCGAGAAGAACCTCATGGAGGCATTCGCCGGCGAGTCAATGGCAAGAAACAAGTACTCATACTTCGCATCGCGTGCAAAGAAGGACGGCTACCAGCAGATAGCAGCCCTCTTCGAGGAGACAGCAGCCAACGAGAAGGAGCATGCCAAGCTATGGTTCAAATATCTTGAGGGCGGCAGCGTGAAGGACACAATGTCTAACCTCAAGGCAGCAGCAGAGGGTGAGAACTTCGAGTGGACAAACATGTATGACCGCATGGCACAGGAGGCCGAGGAGGAGGGCTTCACAGAGATTGCAGCACGCATGAGAGGCGTGGCAGCTATCGAGAAGCACCACGAGGAGCGTTATCTGAAACTTCTCGAGAACATAGAGAAGGGCGTGGTGTTCTCACGTGAGGGCGACACAATGTGGCAGTGCCGTAACTGCGGACACCTTGTATTCGGCAAGACAGCTCCTGAGGTTTGCCCTGTATGCGAGCATGCACAGAGCTACTTCGAGGTAAGAGCTGAGAACTGGTGATAAACAACGCACACACCGCTGAGACCATAGCAGAGAATCAGCCGTGAAAGAGACAAAAACCTCGTAACAGAAACCTTCAGAAAAGAACAGACAATGGACATCACGGTACTTTTCAAGCTCACTTACGGCCTATATGTCGTGGGAGCAATGGACGGTGAGCGCCCTGTGGGATGTGTAATAAACACCTGCTTCCAGGTGACAAGCCAGAACCCTATCCTCGCCATATCGCTCAACAAAAACAACTATACGCTGCAGGCCATACAGCGCTCAAAGCGTTTCTCGCTATCCATCATTGCAGAGGAGACAGACCCTACTGTCATCGGGACATTCGGATTCTGCTCAAGCCGCGACAATGACAAGTATGCAGAGTATGGCGTGGAGATGGCTGAAGGGGCGCCTATCGTGAAAGGCCTGTTCGCCGGACGCCTCATCCTCGACGCCCTGAACTTTGTCGACAACGAGACTCATATCGTCGTCATGGCGAGACTCGTGGACACGATTAAGGGCGAGGGGACACCTATGACATACGAGTATTACCACCGTGTCGTGAAAGGCAGGGCTCCAAAGAACGCCCCGACATACGTCCCTGACGAGAAGGAGAAAGAGGAGCCAAAGGCTAAGGAAACGAGAAAATACAAGTGTGAGATTTGCGGTTACGTGGCTGAGGTTGAGGGCGAGCTGCCCGAGGATTATCACTGCCCGCTCTGCAAGGCTCCCAAAGAGCGTTTCTCAGAGGTCTGAACCTGACAGCATTTGGCTATATGTCGTGGCATGAGAGTGTGCCACGATGAGACAGAAAAATAAGCCGGCAAGTCAATGCCCTATACCATTCACGGTATGTATGCATTGGCTTGCCGGTGTTGTTGTATGTGTCAGGACAGGGCGGACGCTGGGAGCGCGTGTCTGAGGGCTGAGTCATGCCGTGGCGATGCTCTGTCCCTCTGTTGCTGATACGGCCTCTTTCCTGATGTGTGTGGCTATTTGCTCTATAATGACAGACACATTAAAACAGGCGGGCCGTATGTTCCACACAGTCCGCCTTTATAAGTGTTGTCGTCTTGTCCTGTTGTCTCAGGATATCAAGACGAGGCCAGTTTATCTGATAACCTTCTTGCCGTTCTTTATTATCAGGCCTTTCGCGTTGTCGCTGACACGCTGTCCCGCCACGTTGTATGCAGGAGTATTGACAGTCTTGTCTGCCTCGATGGCGTTGATACCTGTACCCTCTCCGTAGGTTATTTTCAAAACGAAGCAGAGTTGTTCTCCGGTATTCGTAAATGTAAAGCTGCTGACGCCTGGGAGATTAAATACAGATTCCTCAAGTGCATCCCGCTTTGTTATTTCATTTGTGGTCTCTGTAGTGTAAGTCTCGCCATTTACTTCTTTCCAGAAGCTTGTGCGGAATCCTGTGGTAGGATATGTCTCATAATTGAGTTTTTCCTCTTTAATGTTCACATAAGCAAAGAACTGAACTTTGCTAACCTTTTTGCCTTCTGGAGCATAGAATGTGTTCTGAGCACCGTTTGATACTTTTGTTGTCAACACACTCTCGCCATCAAGTTCCATAGATACGCCTTTGCTGTAAGATTTACCAGAATTGCCATTGAGGACAAGTGATGCTCCGTCATCATAAGAGATGGTGCTGTATCCGTCGGCGTTGGTTCCTGCGTCAGCGTTGACATACAACACTGTCTGTGCGTTAACACTTGCAGCCATGAATGCTGCTGCGATAAGAGTAAAGATTTTCTTCATAGTAGAATGATTTAATATGATTTGAAATAACTATTAGTTAGAATGTGACTCTCTTTTCGTCAAGTACAAACTCGTTACAAAGTTATGAAATAATTCTCCCTTATTCTAATCTTGCACGCATAAAAAACGTTAATATGCCACTAAAAAACCGTTTGCCGTTGTCTGCCCATCATAAATATTAATGGTTTTATAGTTAAATGTTGGCTTTCGTTTGCTTTAATTGACAAAAAGAGTTACCTTTGTAGCGTTAACCACATATAGGAACACACTAACTAAAGACCTTATCGTATTTTTATGAGGAAACTTTTACTCACACTCTTCGCTGCCGTCATGTGCCTTGCTGTGTACGCGCAGTTTGAATCAGCCCCCGCCTTCCCTGGCGCTGAGGGGCACGGACGTTTCACGACTGGCGGCCGTGGAGGCCAGGTGTATCATGTCACACGACTCACAGACGACGGACAGCCAGGCTCATTCCGCCATGCATGCAACCAGTCAGGAAAACGCACCATTGTCTTCGATGTCTCCGGCACTATCTACCTGACAAGCGAGCTGAGGCTGAAGAACGGCAACGTCTCCATACTCGGACAGACAGCTCCGGGCGACGGCGTTTGCATAGCCGACTATCCATTCAGCATCGCGACGAGCAATGTCATCATACGATACATGCGCTTCCGCCTCGGCAACCGCAATGTAGCCTACCATGAGGGAGACGGACTTGGAGGTATGGACCAGCAGAATATCGTCATTGACCACTGCTCTGTGTCGTGGAGTGTCGACGAGTGCCTGTCGGTCTATGGCTCGAAGAATATCTCCGTGCAGTGGTGTTATGTCGACCAGAGCATGGTGGCGTCAGGCCACTCAAAAGGAAACCACGGATATGGAGGCAACTGGGGAGGCTCAGGAGCATCATACCATCATAACCTTCTCGCTCACCACACATCGCGCACTCCACGTCTCGGCCCACGCCCATCGACACAGACCGACGAGCGTATGGACCTCCGCAACAATGTCATATACAACTGGGGCGGAGAAGGATGCTATGGAGGTGAAGGCATGAAAGTGAACATAGTAAACAACTATTACAAGCCAGGCCCCGGCACACCGTCAGGGACTAAGGGCATGCGCATAGCCGCCGTAGGCATAAGGACATCAGAATACACACATCATGACACAGACAAACCAAATGATTGGGACAAGATGTGGCATGTCTGGGGAAAATACTATGTCAACGGGAATGTCAACACGATATACAGCGATGTGACATCTGACAACTGGACATACGGTATGTATAACCAGATAAACGACAGCAAGGTGGACTACACTTACACACAGGAGACAAAGGACACCATACGCATAGAGAAGCCGATAGCCTACGGATATATCACGACCCACACAGCACAGACAGCCTATGAGATGGTGACACGCTACGCCGGAGCATCGCTCCACCGTGACAGCCACGACCTCTATATCACAGATGACGTGAGGGCTGGCACCGCAAAATACAGCGGTGCAGGACAGGAGGGGAAAGGATTCATTAACAACCAGGACGAGGCCGGCGGATGGCCAGAGCTGGCATCAACCGAGGCTCCCGCTGACACTGACCAGGACGGAATACCCGACGAGTGGGAGGCACGCTACGGACTGGACCCGAACAACACTGATGACGGCAGGGTATGCACGCTCGACAAGAATGGCTACTACACGAACCTTGAGGTCTACTGCAACTCGCTCGTGGAGGAGAATATAAAGGCACAGAATGCCAACGCGCTGACAACAATGGCCGGAGCATTCACAGAGTATTTCCCTGAGATAACGGGCGGTGGAAGCAATCCGCCTGTCACACCACCCGTCGAGGAGGAGACTGTCATCTATTATCATCCCGGAGGGAAGGTGAACAGCATCACATTCGACGACGGTGCAACGCTGCAGATAACAGGAAACCTGGAAAAGACACTCGACCCCGCATCAGACATAACTGTCGACGGAATAAAGTATAAGAGCATAAAGCTCTCAAACGGTAAAGAGAACACTTTCACATCGCCTGAGGGCAAGACAGCTGTCGGAGTCACATTCTACAGCTACGTGAATATCGACAATGAGAACAGAACACCTTATTGGGCTTCTGTCGACGAGCAGACATTCACCGCGGAGACAGCGACAATACTGAAATCGTATAAGGACACAGAGAATCCGGATATCGTGACGTTCCCTGTCAATGCCAAGAGAGCCTTCACATTCACGAATGCAGGCGAGCAGCTCTGCTTCCTGATGGCTGTCACCTATGGCTCGGCTACAGGCATATCAGAAGTAAACGCTGACGAGAAACGTGGCAGCCTGGCGACGTATAATGTCTGCGGACAACGCGTAAGCGACTCGGCACGAGGCCTTGTAATAAGAGGAGGAAAGAAATACATAATACGTTAACCCATACTCAGAACAGAAACGACAATACACAGAATGAGGAAGACTATTTTTGCTCTCGCCCTATCATTACTAACATTGGGCACGGCAGCACAGACAACACAGGTGCCTGCATTCCCTGGCGCTGAGGGTCACGGACGATATGTCACAGGCGGACGTGGAGGCAAGATTATCCATGTGACGAACCTTAACGACAGCGGCACAGGCTCACTAAGATATGCTGTCAGCGGCTCAGCAAGGAAGATTGTAGTGTTCGATGTGGCCGGAGTGATAGCCCTGCAAAGCAATCTCACCATAGGCGACAACACGACCATCTGCGGACAGACAGCCCCAGAACCCGGCATAACAGTAAGATACTACACCGTGCAGCCCGGGGCGAACAATATCATACGCTTCATGCGTTTCAGACGTGGACAGGAGCGTGACATTAACGACGGAGCTGACGCCTGCTGGCAGCGTGACAAGACGGGCATTATCCTCGACCACTGCTCCTTCTCATGGAGCATCGACGAGGTGGCATCGTTCTATGACAACAACAACTTCACAATGCAGTGGTGTACCATAGCCGAGAGTCTCTGCAACCCCGGCCACTCAAAAGGCGAGCACGGCTACGGAGGCATCTGGGGCGGAAAGCTCGCATCGTTCCACCACAACATGATAGCCCATGTGAAGAACCGCGGCCCAAGATTCAACGGAGCGCGATACAACAAGAGTGTCTATCTTTCCAACAAGGAATACCAGACATACAAATGGGCTAACTCTGTCGAGGCAGAGAATGTCGACTTCAGAAACTGTGTCATGTACGACGCACAGGGAACATGCTATGGTGGTCCCGGCGGCGGTCAGGTGAACATGGTCAACAACTACTACAAGGCAGGGCCACGTGGTGGTGGCAACCAGGAGCGCATAACAACAATATCTGTCGGCACAAAGGGCAACTCGACATCAGAAGAAATGTTCGATATGACAAGCCGATACTACATCAGCGGCAACACGACAGAGAAGGCTGACGGCACGGTGACGCGGAACCGTGACTGGGATGGCATCACGTACGACAGCGGAGTATTCACCTATAACGGAGAGAAATACTCAGCCGACAAGAATAACTTCTATGTCAGCGTGCCACATGTCGATATCAGCGGGACATCATGTGTGCGCATCAAGATGGACGAGGAGGCTCCAGCAGGAGAGGTGACGACTCACTCTGCATCAAAGGCTTTTGACAAAGTGCTTGAGTATGCCGGCGCATCCCTCTACCGTGATGATGTCGACGCACGCTATATGAATGAGGCTCGCGAGGGCACAGCGACATACACCGGCTCAGTGACAGGCACTCAGGGCCTCGTCGACCTTGTATCGGATGTCAACGGTTACACCCACGAGAACTTCCCTACAGCCCAGCGCCCAGAAGGATATGACACAGACCAGGATGGTATGCCTGACGAATGGGAGAAGGCTCACGGACTTGACCCGAACGATGCGGCAGATGCTCTGGCCTACTCGCTCGACGAGAGAGGTATGTACCAGAATATAGAGCTTTACTGTAACAGCATCGTAGAGAGCATCATGCGCAATGGGAATGAAGACGCTCAGACAGCAGTCAATGAGTATTATCCAGTGATAGGCCAAGGGCAGGTGACACCACCGGCAGAGAAGATAACTGTCCTCTATGCTTTCCCCGATGACGCCTCGGCAGAGAACCTTATAACATTCGACGACGGAGCGACACTGCAGATAACAGGCAATGCAAGCAAGAATCTTTCTGGAGCAGCTAACATAACAGTCAATGGCGTAGAATATAAAAGCATAAAGCTGTCAAACGGAGCAGAGAACACCTTCACCTGCCCTGAGGGCAAGACAGCTGTCGGGGTGACATTCTATAGCTATGTGAATATCGACAATGAAAACAGAACACCTTATTGGGCTTCTGTCGACGAGCAGACATTCACCGCGGAGACAGCGACAATATTGAAATCATACAAGAAAGGGGGAAACCCGGACATCGTGTCGTTCCCTGTCAATGCTAAGAGAGCCTTCACGTTCACGAATGCAGGCGAGCAGCTATGTTTCGTTATGGCAGTCGATTACGCCTCAACCACAGGCATACAGACTGTTGAGAACAACAGGAAAGTGCGGACGGATGCATGGTATAATCTCAATGGACAGCGTGTAGGGAAAAATACCAGAGGCATCATAATAAGCCAGGGACGCAAATTCGTGAACAGATAGACTGCACTCCCCCTAGACAAGAGCAAGGACAACACAATAAGAGCCATATACTGCTATCCCCATCTCTCCAAGGCAAGCGAGGGCAGCTTGTCATGGAGAGATGGGGATGACTGTTTGTATATAAAACAATATTTAACTGCAAAAATATTGCAGAATTCAAATTAATTCTTTATCTTTGTACGGTGATGGCTATATACCAGCAAATCAAAGTGATGAACGCTGCTATATCAAACGGTTTGCTGTAAGGTCACAAAGCCGGCCGCGCATGCATCCCTATAACTATAAATAATATGAGAAAGAAAAAACACACCCTATATGCAATCGTCATCACATTGCTTGTCCTTGTGCTCATCATCGGCTCGGGGAGCATGTATATGCTGAGCTATTCTCTCTCGCCCGACCCTAATCGTCACGACACGGACAGCGCATATAATGTCTTATACGGCCATATGCCTGACATGAGAGCATGGACTGACAGCGTGCGCGAGAGTGGAGCATTGAGAGACACCTTCGTCGTGATGCCGTCAGGCGAGAGACATCATGCCCTGTATCTCAGAGCAGACTCGGCCTCAGGGCACACCGCCGTAATTGTACACGGATATAAAGACTGTGCAGTCAAGTTCCTACATCTCGGGCGCATGTACCATCGTGACCTTGGGTATAACATCATCATGCCCGACCTCCATGCACATGGCCTGAGCGAGGGAGACGACATACAGATGGGGTGGAAGGACAGGAACGACGTGAGACACTGGATAGAGATCGCCTCAGAGATGTTCTCCGTAGAAGGAAGCAAGGCAGATATTGTGGTTCACGGAATCTCCATGGGAGCCGCCACGACAATGTGCCTGTCAGGCGACAGCCTGCCAGAGAACGTAAGATGCTTCATAGAGGATTGTGGATACACAAGCGTATGGGACGAGTTTTCCCTGCAGCTGAAAGAGCAGTTCTCACTGCCTTCGTTCCCGCTGATGCAGACCACAAGCCTCTTGTGCAAGATATTACACGGATGGTCATTCAGCGAGGCATCGCCTCTGAGGCAGGTAGCCCGATGCCGCCTCCCGATGCTTTTCATACACGGAGATGCCGACACGTTCGTGCCGTTCAGCATGATGAGACCACTGTACGATGCCAAGCCACAGCCTAAAGAGAAGCTCATAGCCCATGGCAGCGAGCACGCCAAGGCATATAATGACCACATGGAAGAATACACATCTGCAGTAAGACTCTTCCTCGAAAAATATAACAAGCCATAAACAACACCTGTTCATAAACAATACCTGATGAAAAACCTGACCATTGTAAAATTATTCACCCTAATGTTGCTGCTCCTACTCGCTTCATGCGCAAGCAAGGAGAAGAAATGGCACATCGGTGTGTCACAATGCAGCGAAGACGCATGGCGAGGAAAACTCAACAAAGAACTTATAATAGGAGGATATGCCAACAGCGACATGCAGCTCGACATAGTCTCTGCCGACGATGACGACCAGAAGCAGATAAGCCAGATAGAGCGCTTCATAGCTGATGGTGTTGACCTGCTCATTGTCTCGCCCAACTCTGCCAATGCCTTGACTCCTGTCATAGAGAAGGCATACGACAAGGGAATACCTGTGATAATCTTCGACCGCAGGACCAACAGTGACAAATATACCATGTATATGGGTGCCGACAACTACGAGATAGGCAATACTATGGGACATCTTATAGCCCGGAAACTCGAGGGTAAAGGCACTCTGGCTGAGCTGAAAGGCCTTGCAGGCTCATCAGCGGCCATAGAGAGGCATCGTGGGTTCACAGCCGCGATAAGTGAGTACCCAGAGATAAAGGTGCTCACATCAGACATTGCCGGATGGAAGACTGAGTATGGAGAAAAAGCCATGGAGGACATCATCAAGCGCAACCCGGGCATTAGGATTGACTGTATCTTCGGACACAACGACCGGTTGGCACTCGGCGCACGCACCGTCTGCCAGCGGCATGGCATGAGCGGCATTAAGTATTATGGTGTTGATGGTCTGCCAACCCCTGGTGGCGGAATAGAGAATGTAGTGGAAGGCAGGCTTGAGGCGACATACATATACCCGACACACGGGCTTGAGATGCTAGCCCTGGCACGTAAGATACTGACAGGAGAGAAGACGGAAAGGAAAATAACGCTACACTCGGCTGTTGTTGACAAGGAGTATGCCCCTATCATGCTTATGGAGTATCAGGAGATGGAACGTGCGAGTGAGGAGCTCGAGATTCTCTATGGCAAGGTGGATGTGTATTTCTCTCAGGTGAACATGCAGCGCAAAGTGATAATAGCTGCTATTGCGATTTTAATTATAATCATCACGCTCACACTCCTCACCTACCGGTCTTACCTCACCAAGGCACGACTCAATGAGGAACTGAGCCAGCGTAATGACGAGCTCTCACGGTTATACCGCCAACTGGAGGATATGGCCGACGCACGCATGGTATTCTTCACCAATGTCGGACACAAGCTGAGGACACCGCTAACTCTCATCGCAGGGCCGACAGAGCAGCTCTATGCCGACACGAGCATACAGGGAGAGAAACGCAGCCTCGTGGACATGATACACAGGAATATGCAGGCCCTGACAAAACTCGTAGATGAGATACTCGACTTCAGGAAGATAGGCAATATTGACACTACAGCATCCGGACAACCGTCTGCTGGAGAGTCTGAGCCAGAGTTCAATACTGAGCAGGTTGAGGCGACAACCACTCTGGACGACGATAAGCCTGTGCTGCTTGTCGTCGACGACAATGCCGACATTCGCAAGCTCCTTGTGGCTATATTACAGGAGAAATACAATGTTACCCTCGCCGCTAACGGCAAAGAGGGCTATGAGCGGGCAAAGGAGATAGTGCCCGACCTTATTGTTAGCGATGTCATGATGCCAGTAATGGACGGACTGGAGATGTGCAGCAATGTCAAGGCCGACACTGTGACATCGCATATCCCAGTGTTGATGCTGACAGCACGCACGCTCGACGAGCACCGCGTGGAAGGATATCTGCATGGTGCTGATGCCTATATCACCAAGCCGTTCACATCATCATTACTGCTGGCACGCATAGAGAATCTCCTCGCCTCACGCCATGCGCTGCGCAAAGCATTCAGCTCTGAGGCCAACACACCCAATGACGCCTCTGCCAATGATACACAGAAGGGAGAGTCCACCGCGGCTGTGGCTGTAGAGAAGTCTGTACCATCACCCCGCGACAGCGCCTTCATGAAGCGCCTTGACGGCATCATGCAGAAGAATATCTCTAATGCAGACTTCGGTGTGGAGCCTCTATGCGCGGAGATAGGGATGAGCCGTGTGCAGCTCTACCGCAAGGTGAAGGCTCTGACGGGACTGTCGCCTGTCGAGCTGTTGCGCAAGGCAAGGGTAGAAAAAGGACGGCGGATGCTCATGGAGACTGACATGACAGTGTCTGAGATAGCCTATGCCTGCGGGTTCAGCGCACCGTCGTATTTCACGAAGTGCTATCGTGACGAATATGGCATCACACCAGGCGAGACACGCTCGTCAGCCTCTCCCTCAGCCTGATGTAATTCATGCGGCTATCCAGGCTGCCTCTCTTTCGTGCTATAATATGTTTGTTATGCATATTATGGAGAGAGCAATTGACGGGCATGTCGCTTTTCAAGAATTATATGCCAGATGTTTAGCTCCATTAAGATATTTAGCTCCATTATAAGATAAGCGGCCGAATACAGACAAATAAGCCTGCACCTCTCCCCAGTCCAGATGCACACGTAGGTAAACATCTGGCCCTGGGGAGAGATGCAGGCTGTCGCATATCTACAGGGCAATATATTAGGCTGAGGGAGGGGGACGAGCCACTGTCAGAGACACCCGTTCCCAGCCTATATATCTAAAAGGGAAGTTGGCTCCGCCCTCGTTTTCCATACCCAGCATATCACAGGTTCATGGGCAAAGGCGAGTTTTTTTTGTTGACTTCGCCTCAGTTTTATACGCAATATATAGCATCCAAACAATCCTCTCCCTCTACTTTTCTTGTTTGTAAAAAAACGTACATTGTCCATAAAAAATGATACATTGTATCAAAAGTCATATTCCAGGAACGTTTTTTTAACACCATACAGATTGACATGGGTTAATTTTGCGGGCAGAAAAATAATCCTAACAAATCTCAAGCATTTCATCTATGGAAAAAATCAAAAGTTTACTATTGGGCGCACTATTTATTATAGTAAGCACCACGCCACGAAAACCATCTGGCTCATAATGCCAGACAATATATACTATCTCAAAATATATCAATACTTAGTTCTTCATCAGGTTACAGACCAATGTGAAGAGATGTGAAGGAATGCCCCTCACTGCTCCCAGTCATGCCTCCGCACGGCATGCAGCAGAGAGTGGAGCCGCTCAGCATGACAGCAGCAGCTTGGCATCCTCTCCCCGCTCTCTGAGTATGGCCCGTAGCTCACCCACAGCCCCACACCGCCACAAGGCAATGCCGCCCTCATGTATTGAAATAAGAGAATAATGGGAAGACAAGGTTTTTGAACCCATGAATAATTATAATTATAAACTAAAATAAAAGTATGAAGAAAAAAATTCTATTAGGGCTTATCTGCATGATTATCTCTGTTGCAGAAACCTTTGCGCAGACGGTGAAAATAACCGGTACTGTTATAGGTAAAGCCGATGGCGAGGCACTTATTGGTGCCACAGTCAGAGAAGTTGGAACACAAAAGGCCACAATTACCGACTTTGACGGCAACTTCGTCATTGAGGTAAATGCAGGAGCAGAGCTCCTCGTCTCCTATGTAGGCTACGAGTCAAAGACAATGAAGGCCAGCGACGGGATGAAGGTTGAGCTTGAGAATGCAGCCACACTTCAGGAAGTGGTAGTGACAGGCTATACCACACAGCGCAAGGCTGACCTTACCGGCTCAGTGGCTGTAGTGGAGACAAAAGACCTCAAGACATCTTCTGACAGCGACCCGATGAGAGCATTGCAGGGAAAAGTAGCGGGTATGACCATCACCACCGACGGCTCACCATCAGGAGCAGGCACGGTGCGCATACGTGGTATCGGCTCGTTCAACTCATCACAGGACCCTCTCTTCGTCATAGACGGTGTGCCGACAACAGCCACACTCAACTCTCTCAACATGAACGATATCGAGAGCATGCAGGTGTTGAAGGATGCCGCCTCAGCATCTATCTACGGCTCACGTGCTGCCAACGGTGTCATCATCATCACCACACGCAAGGGTAAGAAAGGCGAGAAGGTCAAGATTGACTTCTCTGCCAATCTCACAGCCCAGTTCTACACATCACAGTCAACAATGGACCTGTGCAACTCATCAGAATATGCCACAACCATGGCACAGGCCGCACTGAACGACGGTCTCGACCCTGTGGCTTACGCAAGCAACTATGGCCTCAACCTCAACGCCACAGAAGGTATCAGCATACAGGCCTACGACCCAAAGACAGGTCAGTACAACAACTACACTGTGAATGGTCTCTACGGAGGATACATCAACTCCAAGAAGACTATGAGATTCAGCGACACGGACTGGCTCAAGGCCATCTCCCGCACAGGTTTCTCACAGAGTTACGACCTCTCCATATCCAACGCCACAGACAAGTACTCAGCTCTTATGTCTGTCGGATACAAGAAGAACAACGGTATATTGAAATACACTGACTTCGAGAACTTCTCAGGACGCGTGAACACAAGCTTCAATGTCAACAAGCTTGTCACCATCGGCGAGAACCTCACAGTCAGCTACACCAACCAGGTGAACAGCTTCCCTATGGAGAACGCCCTCAAGATGTCTCCTACTGTGCCCGTATACGAGGAGGACAACGAGACATTCGCCGGCCCTGTGGGTGGCATGAGCGACCGCCAGAACCCTCTGCGCGAGCTCTATCATAACCGTGACAACCGCCTGAAGGTATGGCGTGTCTTCGGCAACGCATATATCGACATCAAGCCACTTGAAGGCATGGTGCTGCGCTCAAACTTCGGTATCGACTATGACCAGGCATTCATCCACTCTGTGAACTACACATACCACTCAGACATCGTCAACAACGACACTCCAAGCACCACGCTCAGCGAGGCCAACGATATGAAGTGGACATGGTCCAACACAGCCAACTACAACTTCACATTGTGGGAGGACCATCACTTCGGAGCGCTCATCGGTATGGAGATGCACCATCAGGGGCGTGACGAGTTCTCATCTTATGCCGAGCTCTTCGACCTTGAGACATATAAATATATGTGGCCTGATGCAGCCACAGGCACAGAGCGCGCCACAGGTATAGCAAGCGGATACAACCTCGTGTCGTTCTTCGGCAAGGCCGACTATAACTGGAAGGACCTCGTGCTCGCCTCATTCACCATACGCCGTGACGGCAGCTCACGCTTCGGCCGCAACAACAGATATGGTACTTTCCCAGCCGCAACACTCGGCTATCGTCTCTCACAGAATCTGAACAAGGACTGGCTCGACGATTTGAAGATACGTCTCTCTTGGGGTGAGACAGGTAACCAGGCCATCTCGAACAACGCACGCTATGGACTCTATATAGCCGACTACGGCAACGACCGTGTCACATCTACCGCCTACGACCTCTACCTACAGGGCTCAGGCATCTTCCCCTCTGGATTCCGCGCTATCCAGACAGAGAACCCTAACCTGAAGTGGGAGACAACAATACAGTATAATGCCGGTATCGACTTCGCCCTGTTCCGCAACGAGCTCTTCGGTACAGCCGATGTCTATCTGAAGAAGGTGAAGGACATGCTCATACAGCCAGCCTATCTCGCCTCATTAGGCGAGGGCGGAGCATCATGGAGCAACGGCCCTTCTCTCCAGAACTGGGGTATGGAGTTCACAGTAGGCTACCGCCATACAACGACCTACGGATTAGGCTACAAGGTCAATGGCAACCTCGACTTCTTCCGCAACCGCGTGACATATCTGCCTGAGACAACAACAGGTTCATACGCACACACAACAACAGAGAATCTTGTGGAGGCAAAGGTGCCATACGGGTCAATCGTCGGATATGTTGTTGACGGACTCTACCAGAACCGCGAGGAGGTGCTCGCATGCGGACAGGAGAACGCACGTGTCGGCGGCCTCAAGTATGCCGACCTTAACGGCGACGGACGTATAACCGCCGACGACCAGACATGGATCTTCAACCCTGTGCCAGACTTCTCATGGGGCCTTAACGTATCGCTCAACTACAAGGACTTCGACCTCTCAATGTTCTTCCAGGGTGTTTGCGGTGTTGACATCTACAACGGTCAGAAGTTCCAGACTGACTTCTACAGTATCACCGATGCAGGAAGCAACAAGGGCAACCGTATGCTCCAGGCATGGACACCGGACAACACATCGTCAACAATCCCTGCCCTCACGACGAACAACACAGGCGACGAGGGCCGCGCATCAACATATTATGTCGAGCATGGCTCATGGATGAAGCTCCGCTCGCTACAGTTAGGATACAACATGCCTGCCAAACTGCTCAAGAAAGTCAGCATGACCAGCGCACGCTTCTATGTTTCCGGACAGAACCTCTTCACTCTCAAGTCTGACGGATTCACAGTGTCCGACCCAGAAAACCCGAACTGGGCATACCCTCATGCCACATCAGTCTCATTCGGTCTTCAGCTTGGTTTCTAATCATCACATATAACAACGAGATAAAAAAATGAAAAAGATATTCCGATATATACTTGTGGCAACCGTATTGTTCTCTGCCACATCATGCGACGACTTCATCGAGGTAGAGCCAGAGGGTGTCATCGACGAGCAGCTCGCTATGGAGAATCCTGACAAGATGGTCACTGCAGCCTATTCTATGCTCGGCGACTGCTGGTACACCTATCCGTTCAACCTCTGGCCTTACGGCGACGTGGCCAGTGACGACTGTCTCAAAGGTGGCTCTGGCACAACAGACACCGGCTATCACCCAATGGAGATATGGTCAACCCTGACCTCTACTCCAGGAGAGTTTGACGAACTCTGGTATCGTCTCTATTGCGCCATCTCACGTTGCAACCGCGCCCTTGTCTCTGTTGATGAATACGGCGAGGCAAAACTTGGCACAGAGACAGCCAAGCAGCGCGACGCAGAGGTACGTTTCCTCCGTGCCCACTTCTATTTCAAGCTCCTGACAATGTTCCGCCAGATACCTTGGATAGACGAGGAGGTATACAAGAACAACGCACAGGAGCAGACACGCAACGACGAGTTTACCTATGAGCAGCTCTTCCAGAAGATTATCGACGACTTCAAGGTGGCATACGACGTGCTTCCCGCAGAGCAGAAGGATGGCGGACGTGTAAACAAGATTGCAGCCGCAAGCTATCTCGCAAAGTGCTACCTCACCCTCGCCTGGGGCGACGGATACGAGGCGACAAACGGTGTCAGCCATATCAACCAGGAGTATATGAACAAGGTGGTGGAATATACCGATGTCGTGAAATCATCCAAGTATGGATATCTCGAGGACTTCGGCGACATCTTCCTGCCTGAGTACAAGAACTCAAAGGAGAGCATCTTCGCGGTGCAGTGCTCTGACTATAAGGACGACAACACCACATTCGGACGTGCCAACTGGAGCAACATGCTCAACGGATGCTGGGGCATATGGTCATGCGGATGGGACTTCCACAAGCCATCACAGAACCTCGTGAGCGCATTCAAGACAAAGGACGGTCTGCCTGACTTCGACAACTTCGACAAGACTATCGACTATCCTGTCAATGGCGTTCCTACAGCACAGAAGTGGGATCCACGCCTCTTCCACACAGTAGGTATGCCTACATTCCCATACAAGTATGAGGAGGCATACACCCTTACAAAGGACAACTCCCGCACTCCTAACACCTATGGCTACTATACCTCATTGAAGGAAGTTCCGCAGCGCTCAAAGGGTGAGACATACAATAGCCCATGGCAGGCTTTTGATATGAACGACTATGTCTTCCGCTATACTGACGTGATGCTGATGCGTGCCGAGGCTCTTATCGAGACTGGACAACTCGCAGAGGCCCGCACTATCATCAACGACATCCGCCAGCGTGCCAAGAACTCAGTGGCAAAGCACATACAGTACGCCGCCGACCAGTGTGACATAGCACTCTATCCTGACACATACTTCAAGGACAAGGAGACAGCACGCAAATGTCTGCAGTGGGAGCGCCGCCTTGAGCTGGCTATGGAGAACGGCCGCTACTTCGACCTTCGCCGCTGGGGTATAGCCTCAAAGACCTTGAACGCATACTTCGAGACTGAGAAGAACGACGTGTATGACGGACAGACCTACGCACAGTATCTCAAGGACGCACACTACACAGCAGGCAAGAACGAGTTCTATCCCGTGCCTTACAACCAGTTGTACTATGTCCCTGGACTCTATTCCCAGAACAAAGGTTATTAATCACACAAAAGAGCAACACTTATGAAAAAGTTATCGATAATACTAATGACACTTCTTGCATGTGTCATAACATCATGCCAGGACAATGACTACGACCGGCAGGAAATGGCTGTTGCCGCTCTTGATGCCACCAGCATAAACGGACAGCTTCAGGGCGATGACTATGTATGGTCATGGCCACAGCAGGCATCAGGCCTCTCCATGAATGTGACAGTATACCGCAATGGAACCCTCTCATCTTCTGAGACAGTGAGCGGCACAAGCTATGCACACAAGAACATCCCCACAAACGAGTCATACGAGTATGTATTCAAGCTCACTGACGGCAAAAACTTCTCTAAGGGCGTGGTGAAAAGCTATACCCGCGAGGGAGCCACAAGCATCACCGGCATACAGATGCGCCAGGTGGATAAGGCCGGAGGCTACGACGCGGTAGTGGAATGGAATAAGCCTGCCGATGCCTCAAGCGTCCAGTTTACCGCTACCAATGGCAAGCAGACAATATCTGAGACTCTCTCTGCCAACAACACCATGTACACAATTCAAAATGTGGTTACAGGCGACACATGGACAGTAACACTCGTAGCTGTCAATGAGAAGGGTACATCTCTCGCATCAACCGCCTCGCTGAGAATTGGTAAGACCGCCATCGGTTTCCTCAGTGTTTATGACACTCCAGAGGAACTCATTGAGAAAGGTGATGACGACGAGGCTTCTGCATGGCTCTGGTTGCATGAGACCTATCCATCGGCACAGTTCCTGCCGTTCTCTTCTATCAAGTCGGCTGACGATGTTGAGCCTTTCCGCGTACTGTTCTGGCTGCGCGACCTTGAAGGTGTTGGCGAAGGCGACGTTTGGGCTATGCCTGATGTGGTGAATGCCGCAACACCTGTAATCACCGCATGGTATAAGAACGGCGGAAGCCTGCTGCTCTGGAGCCACGCCACTGTATATGCCGGCTATCTCGGACGTATAAACCTCGACGACATGAAGGGCAACGACCACGCCTTTGGATTTGGCGTCGGTGGCATCAACAACGATGTATGGAGCATGGCAGTACAGCTGCACCCTGGCAGCCGCTTCACAAAGGACCACTCATCTCATCCTATATACAAAGGTCTGGAGGTGACAAGCAACGACCGCACAAAGCTCATCGCATTCAAGGGACCAGGATGGACTGAGGACCACAACTGCCTCTACTTCAATCTCCCGTCGCTGCTTACCGGCATTGGCAATCAGGAGGAAGCATGCTATACACAGCTCACACAGACATACGGCATCTATCCTCTTGGAACATGGGACTCACAGATTGACTGGGTATCTCAGATGAATGTATGGGAGGCACAGCAGGGCAACACCGAGTACAAGGGCACATTGCTCTGTATCGGTAACGGTGGCTGCGAGTTCTCAATGAAGAACCTTGACGGCACACCTGACAAGAGCGCTCACCCGAAGAACAACATCTACCAGGACAATGTCCTCACTCTGGCGAAGAACTCTCTTGAGTACCTTAAGACAAGATAAATAAAATATGAATAGAAGAAAAAACATCACCATGATGGTAGCCGCTGCAATTGCGGCTACCATCACCGGATGTACCGACTATGACATCCAGCAGGATTATAATCCGCTCATCGACAAGCCACAGACAGAAGAGCCTGCTCCCGAACAGCCAGGAGAAGAGGCCAACAGCCGCAATGAGCAGTACAGGCCGCAGATACATTTTACTCCGGCAAAGAACTGGATCAATGATCCTAACGGCATGATTTATCTCGACGGCACATATCACCTCTACTACCAGTATAACCCACAGGGCAATGGCTGGGGCAATCTCAGCTGGGGACACGCCACCTCAACCGATATGCTCCACTGGGAAGAGCAGCCTGTCGCACTACAGCCTGACGCCCTCGGCATGATATTCTCCGGCTCAGCAGTATGCGACAAGGACAACACGGCCGGTTTCGGAGCAAATGCCATTGTTGCCTTATACACCTCTGCCACTGCCGTACAGCAGCAGTCTATAGCATACAGCCATGACGGAGGAAAGACATTCACCACGTACGAAGGCAATCCTGTAATCAAGAACAACGACGACAACCTCCGTGACCCAAAGGTGTTCTGGCATGAGGAAAGCAAGAAATGGATCATGTCCTTAGCGAAGGGATGGGCGAGAGGAATGGAGATATGGAGCTCACCCGACCTGAAGAACTGGACAAAGGAGAGCGAGTTCATCGTAAATCTTACAGGCCGCCCAAGCTTCCAGTGGGAATGCCCAGACCTTATCCCGTTTGACTACAATGGCAAGCGCAAGTGGGTGCTTATCGTAAGTGTCAACCCTTGTGGACCTGTACTCGGTTCCGGCACGATGTATTTCGTGGGAGATTTCGACGGCAAGCATTTCACAGCTGACGACCTCGACTACCCTCTCTGGCTGGACTATGGTATGGACAACTACGCTGGTGTGACATGGAACAACACAAGCGACAGACATGTGCTGATAGGGTGGATGAACAACTGGCAATATGCTGACCGTGTGCCATGCTCTCCATGGAGATCGGCAATGACACTGCCACGCGAGCTGAAACTTGTTGAGTATAACGGGACACCACACCTCACAAGTGCAGTCATTGGAGAGATTAGCGGTATTGCTGACGAGTGGAACGATGTGACTTCAACATTCGATGCGAAAGACGCCTACCAGCTCCATCTTGAACTGGACCTTACGTCAAACAGCAACATCACACTGTCTAATGCCCAAGGTGAGAAATTCTCTGTCGACATCAACGTCTCCTCGAAGATGCTGTCAGTACACCGCAACTCGGCTACTGGTGTGACAAATTTCTCGCCGACATTCTCTATCCCGTCAATCAACGCACCATTGAACACATCAGGCAACAAGCTCACACTTGACTTCTATGTCGACCGTTCTTCTGTCGAGCTAATTGCATCTGACGGTCTTACTTCGGTCACGAACCTTGTTTTCCCTCAGACGATATACAACAGCCTCTCTGTAACGGGAACAAGTTACAATGCAAAGGTGAGAAATCTCCGCAGTGTTTGGAAATAAACGTTGGCTACGCCCACGTTTCCCCGCCATGGCAATTCAAACAAGTTGGAGATTGCTCATCTGGCTTATCAAAAAAAGGTCTTTTATTGGTAAATATATTTCAAAGAACGATATTTGTTAGTAATTGTATCATTTGTTAAAGTCATATCGGCCTGTACGATATAATTTTGCATACAGAAAAAGCGGAGTACACCTCAGGAACCCTTCCTGATGGGTCTCCTCCCGACGACAAAGAAGCGATGACACGCTCCCGTTCCGGACATCGTTCATAACGGTATCAGCGCATTCTTGTCTGAAAAAATGTTTATGTTGATTCTGTAGTTAGGTATTTAATAATAATATTTGCTTTAGCCCCTTACATGTATGGGAATATGTGTGATGGGTATTGCAGAGATTGGTGACGGTGTGTGGTATGTCACACAATGTGTCACATCACGCACCGGATATCTGCTTCAATAAAGGTATTAATGGCATAGGCCTAATAAGGAGAAAAGATTGTTTTTTAGGATAATTATCGTGTGCGGCTCTTCTGTCAATGGTATGGCCATGACAGCAGAGTTTTGCACACTTCATGGAAAGAAACATCAGTAAAAACTCATTATAATATATCTATGAAACTATCAAGACACATACTTATGTCAGCAGCTGTCACAGCGATGGCATTAGCAATTTCCACAGGCACACCTGTCAACGCACAGACGCCTCAGTTCCTTGGCGACGGCCACGCCCTTGTCAAGATTGACACACAGAAGAAGTATATCCTTCTACCTGTCGAGGAGAAGGAGGAGAATGCCCACATCAGAGTTGTCAAGGACAACCAGCTGGTGAAGACGGTCAACTGCCGCCTTGCTGTCGACAAGGTTGACTACTTCGTTCCGCTTGAGGTAGAGAAAGGCCAGGCGCTCCACATAGCTTTCGCGCGCAATCCACGCTACACTGGTGCTATGGAGGGCTTCACATGCTGGAAGAAGATTGCATATACAGACAAGTTTGACACAAAGAACGTTGAGAAACACCGCCCTGCCTACCATCATACTCCTGCCTACGGTTGGATGAATGATCCTAACGGAATGTTCTATAAAGATGGTGTTTGGCATCTTTGCTATCAGTTTAATCCTTATGGGTCTCAATGGGAGAATCTCTCATGGGGCCACTCATCAAGCACAGACCTCACCAGCTGGACAACAGAGCCTACAGCACTGGAGCCTGATGCATTGGGAATGATATTCAGCGGATGCTGTGTTGTCGACAAGGAGAACACAGCAGGTTTCGGCAAGGATGCCATCGTGGCACTTTACACAACAGCTGGTGCAAGACAGACCCAGTCGCTGGCATACAGTACAGACGGCGGAAAGACATTCAAGAAATACGAGGGCAACCCTATCATCACATCCAATATCCCAGACTTCCGCGACCCACATGTGTTCTGGAACGCAGAGGCTGGATTCTGGAATATGATTCTCGCTGCCGGACAGCAGATGAGCATTTACTCATCCACAAACCTCAAGGACTGGAAGCACGAGAGCGACTTTGGTGCCGAGTATGGCAACCACGGAGGAGTATGGGAATGTCCAGACCTCATGAAGCTGAAAGTGGCTGGTACTGGCGCAGAGAAATGGATGCTTATCTGCAACATCAACCCAGGAGGCCCTTATGGCGGTTCCGCTACACAGTATTTCGTCGGTCAGTTTGACGGACATAAGTTCACATGCGAGGACAGCCCTGAGGAGACGAAGTGGATGGATTATGGCAAGGACCACTATGCTACCATAACATTCGACAACGCTCCAGACAACCGTCATGTAGCGATAGCATGGATGAGTAACTGGCAGTATGCCAACCAGGTCCCGACAAAGCAGTTCCGCTCAGCAAACTCCATCGCACGTGACCTTGGTCTCTTTGAGCACAATGGTGAGACATACTGCAGCGTAAAGCCATCACCTGAATATACCGCCGCACGCGGCAAACAGCTCAGACAGCCTTCAGAGGCATGTGAGATAGTCGTGACTCTGAGAGGCGACGCTAAGATAACCCTCAGCAACAGCAAGGGAGAGCGTGTCGTGATGACATACGACGAGAGTGATGAGACATTCGATATGGACCGTCGTCGCTCTGGGGATGTCTCATTCAGCGATGCTTTCCCATATGTGACAGCAGCTCCGACACACGGCAAGCTGCGCCAGATACGCATCTTTGTTGACAGATGCAGTGTAGAGGCCTTTGACAGTGAGGGCCACATGGCAATGACAAACCTTGTCTTCCCTTCCAAGCCTTATGACCGTATACAGATAAAGGGCAAGGCAAAGGCAAAGATATATACCATAAAACACTGACACCTCGACGCCTCCCCCCCATGTGTGTGTATGCCTCTGATGTTTCTGCCATGGCATACAGCATTACGAGTTGAGCGGATGTGTGGCGGCAGAGCTGAGCTCCAACCGCCACACACCCCTCACGGGAAAGACGTTCATTATAACTACACCTAATTATAATAATAAATACTCCCTCCAATCCCCCTGACTCATCTACTATGAACAATATCAAGAACCTATCTCTGATATCCGTTATGCTTACATTCTTCGCCATGGGTTTTGTTGACCTTGTAGGCATAGCGTCAAACTACGTGAAGGCAGATCTCGGTCTGACTGATTCAGTAGCTAACATCTTCCCTTCGCTTGTCTTCTTCTGGTTCCTTATCTTCTCTGTCCCGACAGGAATGCTTATGAACCGTATAGGACGCAAGAAGACTGTAATACTCTCGCTCATTGTGACTGTAGCGTCGTTGCTACTTCCTCTTGCAGGCGACAGTTTCGGCATAATGCTTTGCTCTTTCTCTCTTCTCGGCATAGGCAACGCATTGATGCAGACCTCATTGAATCCTCTTGTCTCCTCTGTCATCCGTGGAGGCAATCTCGCAGCCACACTGACATTCGGTCAGTTTGTCAAAGCTATAGCATCATTCCTTGCTCCATACATTGCAGTATGGGGAGCGACGGCTGCCATTCCGACATTCGGCATAGGCTGGCGTGTACTGTTCCCTATATATGCCATTGTGGGCATTCTTGCCACTCTCATGCTTGCGTCTACCCCAATCGAGGAGGAGCAGCAGACAGGCCGCGCCTCATCATTCACTGACTGTGTGAAGCTTCTTGCCCACCCTGCAGTCCTTCTGTCCTTCCTTGGCATCATGTGTCATGTTGGTATCGATGTAGGAACAAACGCTACAGCTCCAAAGATTCTCATGGAGCGTCTTGGCATGTCTCTTCATGATGCGGCCTTCGCCACATCGCTTTACTTCGCCTTCCGTACCTTAGGTTCTCTGACAGGCTCATTCCTTCTCCGCATTATCGGTAACAGGACATTCTTCCTCATCAGCGTCATTATGATGGGATTGTCTATGTTAGGCATGGCGTTTGGAGAATCAAAGACAATACTCTACATAGCTATCGCGCTTGTCGGTTTCGGCAACTCAAACATCTTCCCACTCGTATTCTCACACGCCCTCAAGAGCGACAGCAGCCATGAGAATGAGATAAGCGGACTGATGATTATGGGTCTTTTCGGTGGCACAGTATTCCCTCTCCTGATGGGTTTTGCCAGCGACGCTGCAGGCCAGATAGCAGCTGTCGGAGTGATGGCAATAGGTGTTATCTACCTGTTCACGTTCATGCCAAAGATAAAGAACGAGCATTAATCCGTACCGTTCGGATATCAGGAAATCAACAAGCGCCAACATCCTTTTAATAAGCCTTAAGCCCCATGATGTCTATATCGATGAGCTTGGCAGTAAAAGATTTGACGCATCATCCATGTTTTGTTCACTTGAGAACTGATACAATCATAAAAAACATATCTATGGAAAGAAAAATAATAGTAGGCCTTGGTGAGGCTCTTTGGGACTGTCTCCCAGAAGGTCGTAAGATTGGTGGTGCTCCTGCCAACTTCGCCTATCATGCGTCCCAATTTGGTTTTGACTCCTACGCTGTCAGTGCTGTTGGCAAGGATGCACTTGGCGACGAGACCATCGAGGCCTTGAAGGCCAACGGTCTGAAACTCGAGATGCCGCGTGTTGACTTCCCTACAGGTCAGGTGCAGGTGACGCTTGACGAGGACGGTGTTGCCACATACGATATCAAGGAAGGCTCCGCATGGGACAACATCCCATTCACTCCTGAGATTGAGGCTCTCGCGAAGGAGTGCTGTGCTGTTTGCTTCGGCTCACTCGCCCAGCGCAACCAGGTATCGCGTGATACTATCTACCGTTTCCTTGACGCCACACCTAAGGACTGCATGCGTATTTTCGACATCAACCTCCGTCAGAACTTCTACTCGAAGGAGATTATCCAGGAGTCTCTCCAGCGCGCCAATGTGATGAAAATCAACGACGAGGAGCTGGTAATTCTCGGCCGGATGTTCGGCTATCCAGGGTTGGATTTCGAGAACAAGTGCTGGCTCATTCTCGGCAAGTACAATCTCGACATGCTCGTCCTCACGTGTGGTGTCAATGGAAGCTATGTCTTCTCAAAGGGCGCGATGTCATATCTTGAGACACCTAAGGTAGAGGTTGCTGATACCGTAGGAGCAGGTGACTCGTTCACAGGGTCGTTCGTTGCTTCTATCCTCTCCGGGAAACCTATCGCCGAGGCTCACCGCATAGGTGTCAATGTCAGCGCGTATGTCTGCACACAGAATGGTGCGATGCCAGTCATTCCAGAAGAACTGAAGAAATAAAAAATGCATAATAGTGGATATGCGAGAGCACACAGACTGATGAGCATATCCATATTAGCTGAAGCTGCACAAACAATTTCTTTTTCTCTATATATAACATACACAACCCTGAGAGACACGGGGTTGTGTATTTTTTATCCCCGACAGGGAGCATAACGGCAGGCTCTGCCTTGATACTCTCCAAGGGGTTGGTTCCGGTTTTTGTGATACGCAAGTGCCACAGTATTTCCCCTGGTGGACTTTATTATCAACTGATTTCTTGCCACTCTCACAGAAAAGATATATATTTGCAGAGGAATCTGATTATTACAAACAAGCCCCACAATCACTAACAGCCCATGAACTATATTATCAACGCATACGCCATGCAGGACATAGGCCTGCGCAGGAACCAGGAAGACTGTTTCTTCCCTCCCTTCATTGACCCCTGCCATTATGACGAGACCCAGCGTGACTGGTGCTACTATGACGGCAGCCCGCATACCGACCAGCGTCTCTTCATCGTCTGCGACGGTATGGGAGGCCACGACCGTGGCGAGGTGGCGAGCCGTATAGTCTGCCAGACCATGAGCCAGACACTGCTGAAGGAAGCCACCATCGAGGGCGCTTTTAACGACTCGATGATTCATCAGGCTGTTGACAAGGCTCTTGAGGCGCTCACAGAGGAGGACAACCCTAACGAAGTGAAGAAGATGGGAACGACGATGGCACTGCTGAAGTTCCACGCACAGGGTGCCACGATAGCCCACATAGGCGACACGAGGGTTTACCAATTCAGGCCAGCGACATCGGGACGCCCGCCGCAAGTGATGTTCTGCACAAAAGACCATACCGTCGTCAACGACATGGTTCAGCGCGGACAGATATCCTATGCACAGGCCAAGGTCTCTAACCGCAAGCATATACTTTCACGCTCGATGATGTCACAACAGGGGTATCATCCTGTGGCTGAGATAGACCATATCACGGACATACAGCCAGGAGATATCTTCATGCTCTGTACCGATGGTGTCTTCGAGAATTTGGACCACCAGGCTCTCTGCGATATCGTCACCGACCCTAACTATAGCGATGTGGAGCTGACACAGCGCCTCCTGCACGAGTGTCTGCATAACCGCGACAACCACACGGCATACATCGTCAGGGTGAAGGATGTGCTGAATGTAGAGGGGAAGACGGCTCCTGACTCATCGCTCCCGGCTGGCACTGTGCTGAAGAGCGAGAACTACACCTACCAGATAGAGAAAGTGCTGGGGCAGGGAGCATTCGGCATAACATACCTTGTCAACACCATCGTCTCCATGCAGGGACAGCTGGGCACGATACGCACGGGCGTGAAGGTGGCGCTGAAAGAGTTCTTCATGCACAAGGAGATGAAGCGTGAGGGTGGCGAGCTGATAGAGATATCGCCCGACTCGAAGGTGAAGGCCTACGCCGAGAAGTTCCGCAAGGAGGCACAGAAGCTTGCATCGCTAACACATCCTAACATAGTGCGTGTGCTTGAGGTGTTCGAGGCCAACAACACCATATACTATTCTATGGAGTATCTCCCTGGCGGCTCGCTCAATGACTATGTTAACAAGCGTGACGGACTGCCTGAGCGGGAAGCCATAAAATGCATCCGTCAGATAGGCTCGGCCCTGCTTTACCTGCATACGAACAAGATGCTCCACCTCGACGTGAAGCCGGCAAACATCATGCGCTCAGACACTACGGGCGCCCTGAAGCTCATCGACTTCGGTCTTGCCAAGCGTTACGTGGACAACGGCGACCCGGAATCGAGTGCGTCATTGGGCTCCGGGACGACGGGATATGCGCCTTTGGAACAGGCCGATGCCAGCAACGAGATGGAGTTCTCCCCCTCTATTGATGTCTATGCGCTCGGAGCGACATACTACAAGCTGCTGACCGCCCATGTCCCTGACAGCGCTGTCGATGTCCTTAACAGTGGTCTCTCGACAATGCCCCTTGTGAAGAAGAACGTCAGCCAGAAGAGCATCGATGCAATAAAGGCTGCCATGGAACCGCTCAAGGCGAAGCGTCTGCCTAATGTGCAGGAGTTTCTCGACATGCTGCCGCGTGTTGACGACGACACCATCTTCTACGAGAAGAAAGAGCGGAAACTGAAGAAGCGTTGGTTAGTTGCTGTACTGCTGACAGTCCTCATTCTCCTTCCGTCGGCCTATTTCCTGTTCTTCGTGAAGCGGAAGAACACCCCATTGCAGGTGGCAGCATTCGAGAAGGCGCTCAATATGGAGATGGTTAGGGTAGAGGGCGGCACATTCATGATGGGCTGTGACTCTGTCTCTGACCCCATGGCCGACTCTGACGAGCGCCCACTGCGCAAGGTCGCCCTGTCAACATTCTACATAGGGCGCTATGAGGTGACGCTGAGACAGTGGGATGCTGTCATGAGACACACTACTGATGGCAGCAGCAAGAATGCCGATTTCCCTGTCCATAACATCACATGGGACGATGTGGAACGGTTCATCGATAGGCTGAATGAGGAGACAGGCAGAGAGTATCGACTGCCGACAGAGGCAGAATGGGAATATGCTGCACGCGGGGGACGGCACGCAGAGAAATATGCGTACAGCGGTGGGAAGCAGCCAGAGCCTGTGGCATGGTTTGCAGAAAACAGCAACAGGACAGTCCACCGAGTGGGTGGCTTGCAGCCTAATGCCTTGGGACTGTATGACATGAGCGGCAATGTCTGGGAACTTTGCTCTGACTATTATGGGCCATACAACACGCTCGATTTGAAAGACCCACAGGGACCGGAGCGTGGTGTATACCACGTGATGCGTGGTGGAAGCTGTAACAGCAGTCCACAGTCATGCCGTGTGACATTCCGCCAGGACAACTCGCTCATGTCGGGCGACGCTGTCGTAGGCTTCAGGCTCGTACTGCCAGCAGAAGACAGGTGACACCACCTCATGGCTCCTGAGACAGCGGGAGACAGGAAGAAGAATGGGGCATGCCTCTGGAGAACAAGCACAGAACTCACTCGTGCTTCTGTTCTTCAAGAGACATGCCCCATTTTGTTTTCCCATCATAATGGCCTGTGGGATGCCAATGCTATTGGAGCAGACGCCGCCATGTGGAGGTCAGAACCGTATCATCACCTCACAAACCAGCTTATCCTGCTCGCTCTCCTTTGCCCCACCGTCAGGATACCAGTATTTCTCGTAGTTCAGGCGTATATCTGTCGGGAAGTAAGGGTTGCGGATTGATATTGTCGTGCCGAGTGTCATGCGGTGGCGTTCAGCGTCGGTCATCTTCAGGTGGATAGCGTCGTCGTCCATGCCATCCTTTCCTGACGAGTGGGCCTGCATATAATCATAACGTCCGAGGAACGAGACGCTCTCGACGAGAGACTCTGCCTTGCGTATCGGATGCTTATATATGAGCATGGTGTTCAGAGCGTTACAATCGCTGAAAGCATCGTCGCCGTAGCTCTTGTGCAGGAACTCGGCCTCTATGTGCCATCCGCATGCCTCGTAGTACGACCCGAAATCGAGCGATGTGTACGACGCCTTTCGCTCGGCTATCTGCTGGTGCTGTATGCTGGGCACTATGGCGAGGCCTTTCACCGGGTAATACTGTATGCGTGCAGAATAGCCCGGAGATGAGAACCAGGCAGTCTTCTGGTTGTCAAGGTTTGAGCCATTGAATATTCCGGCATCTATGGACATGAGCTTCTTTCCGTCGCCCATGATATCATATCCTGCCTGGAAACCCACATCGCGCATATCACCCACCTGCTTGGCTATGAAGCTGCGGTTGGCGAAGTACTGGGCCGAGGGGTTGCGGTGGGCATCGATAGTGAATGGCATACGCTGCTGTCCGATAGTGAAGCGGGCGGTGCTTACGGGTGTTATCCTCACCCATGCGTCCTTCATCTTTATCTCCGACTCGTCGCAGAGGTCTACCTCAAGTTTGTATTCAGAGCGCAGTGGCAGGCGTCCTGTTGCTGCAAGGCGTGCGTTGCGCACCTCGAATCGCGAGGCGTCGAGGTCTGGCTCATACTCATATTTGCCACGGAGTATGCCATGAATCTGTGGCATATACTTCTGCTTCGTGTCTGCCAGGCGCTTCTCCTCCGCCATGCGGTCATTGTCTTTCTCAAGCTGTGTAATCTTCTTTTCGAGCATGGAGAGGCGTTCCTCTACGGTCTGTGCATTCGCCACAGAGCAATACATTAATGACAGGAGGATGGCGATGAGGACGATTCTTGTCCATGAATGGATGGTCTGGATTGTCTTTGGTCGCATAGTGCGGTCGGGTTGTGTGGTGGTTGGATGTCTCCATGCCGTGCCAGCAGGGGGCACACAGCGGGCATAGTATTGGCAGCGAGCATAGTATTGGCAGCGAGCCTCGTGTCTGCCCCATTGTCACAGGCGGTGGAGTCATGATATCTTTTTGGCGACAAAGTTACATAATTATAATTACAAACATGTTAACTTCATGTTGCAATAATGTTTCAAAACCCAAGAAACATTGTTTCTCATCAGCCTGACCAGCTTGTCCAGCCACCGAGGGTGCCTCACATTCCCTCTGCCTGCCTATGTTCCTCATCATGCAGCTTGCCCACTGATAGGTATGTATCATGTTGATAGAGAACGTCGACATGCCACAATGCAGGCATCATGATAATCTTTGAGTTGACCCTCAGCATGATGCTCGCTTGCTCCCTCCTGCAACAGCCGGCGGACACAGCCAGGGGCCGAGAAGTCATCTGCGTCTCAGCCCCTGTTCTATTATAATATATGTATAGCTCTACGTCCGGCCAATATTTGAGTCGGCGGCCATCCGTCTTGGCGGCAGCAGATGCCCATATCTCTCTACATTCTGCCCTTTGCCTCTGCTCCTGCTCCGCTGCCACGGTATTTGCTCTTGGTAGCGTTCAGGCGGTAGTGTACGCTGAGGGTGATGCTCTGCGTCTGTTTGTCAACAAGCTGGTATACATTATAGTTGCCATAGTCGACAAACACCTCTTCAGTCATCTTCTTCAGTATATCGTTCATCGACAGGCGGAAGGTGAGGTTCCCGTTCATATATGACTTTTGTATTGCAGCCTCAAGCGACAACATATCGCGCATAAGGAGGTTGTTGTCATGATTCATCTTGCTGCGATATTGCAGGTTCAGCTCCACGAGCCAGGGGTTGTGGCGTGGTGTGTCAAAGCGGAATGCGTTGTTGGCGTTTGCCACATACATCGGCCTCTTGAACGATGTGTCTCTTGTGCCAGAGGGCGTGAAGTCGTCAGGCAGATTGAGCGTCAGGAACTGCTTGGTGATGGCGAGAGTGTAGGCAGGCGACCAGAAACCAATCCTTGGCTTAGCCACTACATACGATGTGACGCTGTTGACAGGCTTGTCGAGATTGTGGTATTTGAGCAATACCGCCCCGTTGTCGTCATACGGCTCGGCCCATTGCAGTATCTTGTGTGCGGCATTGAGATACTCCACACCGAAAGTCAGCCACTTGTAGTTGCCCATAAGCGATACGATCTGGTTTATGGTGCTCTTCAGCTGTGCGTTGCCACTCTCGAAGATATACCGGCTGTGGTATCTCGTCGCGTCTCTCAGCTGCCAATAGTTTGGGCGGCGTGTCTTTACGGTATAGTTTGCCGACAGGCCGAGATTCCCGAGCATCCTGCTCCATGATATGAATGGGAAGACATTGTCCTGCTTGCGCATATTGTCCCGCTCCGAGTTCACATTATCCCGATAGTCCATGCTGACATGCTCATATCTGAGTCCCGCTGTCAGCTGGCCTAGGGCAGAGGCGAGGGAGTATTCACTGAAAGCCGCCATTGTAGTCTCTGTCACTTCTGACTCGGAGTTCATTATCACCTCAGACGATGTCTTCTGGTCGTTGCCGCTCACGACACGATATATCTCCGCTCCAGCCTTTACCGTGCTCTTGCCGATGGGTAGAGAGAGTATTATTTTTGTAGCCTGCATACGGTTGCGGGTCTCTGTGTCGGTCCAGAATGTCCTGTCGTCGAGGAGGCTCTGTTCTGATGTGTTGAGTATATTCCGTGTCTTGTTGCTTACGATGTCGATGTTCCAGTCGATGTTCAGTTTCCCCAATTGTCCGCTGTAGTATGTGTTGAGGGTTAATCCCCGTTGGTGCTGGAGGTCGGCTGTCGATGTTGAGATTATGTTGTCCTCGAATATGTCATTGCGCCATATCTCCTCGTCTATGATGGTCTGCTCTTTATGATATGGTACGCGGCTGGTCTGGACCATCATCCCTGCAGTGTGGTTGTTGTTTATCTGCCAGTTTATTCCGAGGTTCATCTGCATATGGCGTGTGTCTATATCATTGTCGAGTGTGCCTTTCTGCTCGTGTCTCAGTGGCTTTGTGAATGTTCCTCCACCGATGTTCCCGAATGAGTAATACCTGGATGTGTTGTAGTTTGTTCCGCCGAAGAAGTCCCAGCCTTTATGCCTATAGTTGAGCGCGAGATTGGCGTTAGGGTCTGTCCCGCCACGTATGAGCCACTGCCTCACAGTGGTCTTGGCGTCCATACTGAATCCCTCGCCCTGCATGCGTCTGAGCTTTATCCTGACAACGGCTCCGACGCTTGCGTCATATTCGCTGCCCGGGTTGTTTATCACCTCGACGCTCCTTATCTGTTCTGAGCTGATGCGTCTCAGTTCTCCGGTGTCGTGCATCCTCCTGCCGTTGACATAATAGACTGGCGCTCCGCGCCCTATCACCTTCAGCTCGTCGCCCTGCTTGTACATGCCGGGGGTCTTGCCGAGCACATCTTCTGCCGTGCCGGCATGCTCCAGGTCTGACCCTACCACACGTGTCTCTAACGAGTTGCCTCTCATCCTGGTATGGGGCGTGGAGCCCTTTATCACTACCTCGCCGAGCATCAGCTCCTTTGCTATGACGTCTGTACTGTCGCTGTCTACAGTCTGCGCCTCCATGTCCATAGATACCACACAGAGAAGCATAATGGTATATAATATTCTGTCTGCCATATATTCTATGTCTTGTTTGATGACTGCCTTACTTTATCCTCCAGGTCAGGTGGAGCAGGCAGTATGACGGGATGATGTTGTAGAATGTCTCTGTCTTGCCTTGGGCATTGATGGTGCGGCGCACATTGGAGAGACGGCCGAGAATGTCGAAGGCGTCGAGCTGTATAAGGAGGCTGCCCTTCATCATGCGTTTTGTGAGGCGGGCGTTCCATACCAGCTCGTTGGTGTTCATGGAGCTTTCTATATAGCCTCTGCGTGAATACATGGTGAGGTCGGTGGAGAGCTGCATACTCATAGGCAGCTCCACTTGTGCCGTGCAGCCATAGTTGAAGTCGCACACGTTGATGGTGGAGAAATCCATACGTGGTGATGTCGAATGTTGGTATACGAGACTTGTCTTGGCTCCCAGCTCGTATTTTGACGACGGGCGGAATGTCAGCCCCACGTCGTTCTTCACGTATCGTGAGTCGACCACGGAGCGTATGGCCTTGACGGCCGACGAAGGGCTTTCGGCTGTCGCGCTGAGGTCGACAGAGTGTTCTATGGCGTAGGCTGCATTGTGTCTCATCCTCCATTTCTCGCTCTTGCACAGCGGGAAGTCGATATTGGCAGATATGTTTCCGTTCCAGTTGCCGTTGACATTGTCGGGTGTCACCTCCTTCTTGCCTGTTGTCTTGTCGTAGATGAAGCCCCACGCCACAGAGTTCTCGTATATGTTGAGGTTCAGGTTGGCATTGAAGAGGGTACTTCTGCCGAATTTGTCCTTATAGCTGCCAAAGACAGAGTGGTAGCGTGTGTTCTTCAGGTCAGGGTTGTTATGTGTGATATAGAGAGGGTTTGAGGTGTTTGTCACATCAACGAGGTTGTATATGTCGGGGGCGGTGGTGGTAACAGAGTATCGTGCCTCTATCCTTTTCCCCTTCGCCTGGTTGTCGTGTATGTAGGCGAGGTTGGGGTTTAGGAATCTGCTGTTTCTGCTTACCGTGGTGTCTTTCTCCTGTGTGTATCTCAGTCGCTCGTGGCTGAAAGGTGCTGTCAGTGAGAACACGAGGTAGGTGTTGTCCTTGTTCTTGCCTACTTTGACCATCTGGTAGTTTACGCCTGTGGTGTGTGTCGAGCGTGTATGGTCGCTCCAGCTGCTGTTGCCGTTGTCTATGACCGACAGCAGCTCAGCCTCCGACGGCAGGGCTCCGAGCGGCTTGCTGTCCCATCCCTCAAGCTTGTTGAGCAGATAGAGCGGCTGGTTTGATTTCTGATGGTAGTGCTCGAAGTTGTATATTGGATTGACGAGATGTATCAGCTGGGTGCTTTTGGTGAGTGTGAAGCTGAGCTGGGGTGTGAGAATCAGGTGCTGTGACTGACCTGATGTGGGAGAATAGCGGTGGCGGTAGTCGGTCGGGATGGCGGGGCTGAGCGGATAGTCAAGTCTGTAATGCTCTGAGGCGTCGTCGGCATTGTCCTTTATCTGGTATCTGCCCTGTAGCCCGAAGCTTAGGAAGTCATTGTGTGCTGGGGCCATGGTGAGCGAGAAATTGCCTTTCGTGTCGAGCCAATGTCCCTCGCCACGTCTTGTCGATGTATATCTGTTCAGGGCGTATTGTCTGAGCAGAAGGCCTGCGTCGGGCGAGGCAATGCTGTCCATCCACGCCTTGCCCCAGCGCGACGCCACATTGTCGGTGAGGGTGGCGCTGGCATTGCGCGTCGTGTTGTTGTATATGAGATAGTACAGTTCTGGGGTGTACTGGAAGAAGATTATCTTATACCACTTGTCTGAAGACTGTTTCCTGAGCGAGAAGACATGGTTGGAGTATATGTTGAAGTCATAGCTCCGCTTGCTGTAGAGCGAGCGTGTGAAGGTGTTGCCGCCATTCAGATAGTTCTCTGCCGAGGAGTTGTTACCCTCGTCCTTCTCCTGGTATGTGGTGTGGAATGACCCATAGTAGCGTGTACGGTCTATGCTGCCGTAGTTGTAGTCCATACCAGCCTTGTATGCCTTTGTCATGCCCTCGGTCTGTCTCAGCGGTGTCCAGGAGCCGTTTGTCCCGGGTGTATGGTCGTCGTTGAGATTGTTTGCGTTGGCGTAGAGCATCATGCGCGAGTTGTCTGAGTAGCGCATCCCGAAGAGCTTGCCCATGAATTTGGTGTCGCGCCTGTCTTCCTCGTTCGTGTATATCGACTCTCCGGCTCCTCCATTGACAGAGGCTGTCCATCCGGAGTGGTAGTCCCGTTTCAGCTGTATGTCCATCACGAGCTCCTTCTCGGTGGTCTTCTCCCTGTTGGTGCCTAAGACAGCGATGGGCGTGCGCTCATACGATTTGATTTTCCTGACCATATATGCCGGCATATTCTCGAGCAGCAGCTCACGGTCAGAGTCGAAGAAGTCCTTGCCGTTGAGCAGCATCGACTGCACCTTCTGGCCGTTGACGAATATCTCGCCGCCTTTCTTCGTCTCCACTCCCGGCAGTTTCTTTATGAGCGTACTTATCATAGAGCCTTCTGCGAGGTTGAAAGCGTCGGCATTATACACCAATGTGTCGCCGTCCATATAGAACTTCAACTTTGTCGCTGTCACCACAACCTCGTCGAGCATCACCTCGAGTTTCTTCTGTATCCTGCGCAGATAGACGGGCTTCAGCTCTCTCGTCACCTCGCTCCTGTACATCTTCGGGATATCCACAACGACTGTTCTCGGGTCATACCCCGCGGCTTCCACACGCATGAGATACCTGCCTGTGTGGTGTATCTTCGCCTGTGCATAACAGTACGTCTTGCCTTCATAGTATTGTCTCGACACCTTAACAGTGTCGACCATCGAGCTGTCGCTGGCCGAGAGGAGCGTGGCTGTGACGGCAGAGTCTATGTCGAGATGTGTGATATGGTCCTTCACTCTCGCATAGACGGTCAGCTCTTTAGGTTTCTTCTTGTCCTTTGTGTTCTGCGCCTGAGCCTCATCTGGCAGTGCCGACAGGATGAGGATGAGTATTGCCACCATGAACTTGACCACGATGAACAATACGGCGAGCATGATTCTTGATAGGAGATTCATTGTCTGAGATTTTTTATAGGCGGGTTATGATAATTCCCACCGTGAGATGATTAGTTAATTTGTGGGTGCCGTAATCCTGCAAAGCGAATTCACAGAACCCAACGATATAAATTTTGTCGGCACAAAGTTATATCATTTCTCACTGTCTCAAAAGCCTCTGGTACAGACGGAGTGGCAATGGGGATATATGTCTAAAAAATCCAGACGAGATACAAGGTGACGGCGGTTGTCATGGGTGGCGGCGTGTCCTGATGTCGTTTAGTCCTATATCTATTGGGTTGGTCTTTCCCTCTTGCCTGAATATTCCTATCATTCTTCCATTCTTCTGGTTGACGGTCAGTTTAGCCTGTGCGTCGACCGACGGTATATCTATACATATCGAGTCATGGTTACGGTAGAGGACATCGGCAGCCACGCCGTATACCTCTTGCTCCGGACAGTCATACTCGCACCTGTCTCCCGAGAGGTTGAATGCCACATGCAGACATTCTTTCCCTGTGTTTACGGTTCCTGTCCAGTAGCCGTTTGTGACCTGGTAGTGGGTCTTCTTCCCGAGAGCGAAGATGACAAGCAGCAATATGGTGAAGAAAAGGAACAATATGTGTTTGAGCATAATTGTAGTGTGTTTATTGGTTTCTGATTGCGTTCATGGCCTGCTTGAATGTCTCTATATTGGCGCGTGAGACGGGCAGGGGGTTGTCCATGCCGAGCATACGGATGCGGTAGCCGTTGCTGTTGCCCGTCACTTCGGTCACATAGTTGATATTGACAAGGAACGCACGGTGGACATGGACGATATAGTTATACTCTGCCAGCATCTCCTCGACATTGTGGAGCGTGCCGCGGAGTCTTGTCTGGCGTGGCTCGTCGTTAGAGTAGTGGGCGACGATGATGTAGTTGGCGACTGACTCGATGTATATTATCTCGCTCGGCAACACAGCGAACGCCTCGCCCCCTCCGTTAGGCATCACGACTTTCTGCTCCGTGCGCTGGCTGTGCTCGGTGTCGTCCCTACGGCTCCCCTCAAGCATAGTGTTCAGCTGGCGCAGCTCGACTATTGTGAGCCTCTGCATCCTCACCCACGTGATGACCAGCCAGTAGGCGGCGAAGAGTATGCCGAAGAAGAGTTTCTGGCCGAGCGCCTGTGACATCCATCGGGTGGTGTAGAAATAGCCGTTGGCGTCATGGTCAAGCCATGGATACTCGTAACAGTATATGCCGTAGTTGGCGGTGTTGAAGTAGTAGGCTGTCATGAGCGCGTTGAGCGGTATGGCCAAGCAGAACAGCACCACCATGCGCCTTACCTGATACAGCCACGGGCGTGAGTAGTCGCATGGCAGACGAAGGGCATAAGCCACTATGACCTCAGCGAGCCAATAGGCGAGCATCGTTACAAGGCCGTCCTCGACCGACTGCTGCAATAAGCTGTCTCTGAGTAGTGCATTCTCCAGATTGAATGGCTTAGACAACAAGAGTATCATCATTGTCGCTATTCCAAACACGATATAGTCGAGAAGCATACATGATGGGAATTTCTTCATGATAGTATTTGGTTTGGCTTGAATTATGTCTACAAATTTACATAAAATCATCTGAAAACAGTATCAGAAGCCTGATTTTCACGCTTTTTGGTATGAATAACTACATAGTGGGACGGAAAACTAAGGGCTGCAGCCATGGTGGCGGCTGGCATGAAGACCTCAAGATATCGCATGCCTGCGGACACGGCGCAGAATACATACGGCTCGTTCCACACTACAGTCCTGCAGCCTTCCCTTCCCGTCCCTGCCATCACCGGCGGCCTCTCTGGGGCGGGGGATGCGAGGGAGCAATGTGGCAGGACTGGACAATCAGAATGGCGGCGGCTTGGCGTTTCTGCTTACAATGTGATTAGGCCATGCCTCGCGAGAATGAAGAATATTTGTGCGGACGAACCGAAGCTGGGAAATACGCCAGTATTCTGATTCTCCGACAAACCACTGACTGACAGACGTTTATGCCAGACGAGGAGACTGAGGGGCAATTTCACATAGCCTTATTGGTAGCCTTTCGGGGACTCAACGGTAGCCTTTTGAGGGCATAAAGGTAGCGTTTAGGAGCCTGAATGGTAGCCTTTCAGGAGCACAAAGGTAGCCTTTGGTTGTCGAAGGGCTACGAATCACGGGGCCATAGATGCGGCATCGTGTGCTAAAACAGTACTTTTTGCCGCCCGATGGACAATTTCTGCCGCTATGAACGGCATGGAGAGGGCGGTCTATGGACATGAAAACAGGCAAAGAGGCTGACAAAAACGTGGAGTCAAAATGTCAGCCAGACACCATCACGGCTGGAATAATGTCATGGCATGATTGGGGGACGGGGGTGGGAGAAGTCATGGGGACAGAGATGACTGGAAACGGACAATTATATCTCTCACAAGAAAAAAATCGGGAAAAGCGTCTGTAATCCGAGAAAAAATCATTAGGCAATGATATACAATTAGGCACAAAATAGTGTTAATAAACGCAAAAATAGCTCCTTGAAGTATTAGAAATCTCTAGAATTCAAGGGGTTATAACTTTTTTTCTCAGGTTTCATGGAAATTTATCCCGAACTTTGTATCATAATAACAAAACAAAGTTCGAAAATTATGATAGATTTCTCTCAGTTTGACTCACTCATAGCAATGACAATGTACTTCAACAACGAGGCCGTTTGCCGTAATGCAATCATCGAAACTCGTTGGGGGGTTGGCGAACAGCAAGACGTTGTTTGCCCTTATTGTGGCAAGCATCACGTTAAGATGTCTAAGAGTGGCAGATTCCACTGCACCGCTTGCAACAAGAACTTCTCTTGCAAGGTGGGTACAATCTTTGAGGACAGCAATCTCTCACTTGTAAAGTGGTTCATTGCTATGTACCTCATTTCTTCTCACAAGAAGGGTATATCAAGTCATCAGTTATCTCGTGACATCAAGGTCACTCAGAAGACTGCTTGGTATATGCTTCAGAAGGTTCGTGCTCTCTATGCTCAGAATGACTCTGAGGCTCTTGAAGGCGAAGTAGAGTGCGATGAGGTTTACATTGGTGGTAAGGAGAAGTGGAAGCATAAGTCTATGCGTACCCCAAACACACAAGGCCGTTCCACCAAGACCAAGACTCCTGTCTTTGGTATGATGGAGCGTTCTACTATCATCAATGCTAAGGGCGAAGAAGAGTTTATGTCCTACGTTCGTGCTATGGTTGTAGAAAAGACCGACAAGGCTACTCTTCTGCCTATCATCAGTCAGTTCATTGATGAGGGTTCTACAGTCTTCACTGATGAACTTAATGCCTACAATAAGGTTGGCAGTATGGGTTATAACCACCGCATCTGCAATCATGGTGCATTACAGTTTGTTTGTGAGGATGATGGCTCTGTATATACCAACAACATTGAGGGCTTTTGGTCTCACTTCCGTAGAATGATTACAGGATGTTATCACGATGTAAGTGACGAGCATCTTCAGCCATACATTGACGAGGCTTGTTTCCGTTGGAACACACGAAAAATGGCTGAATCAGAGCGATTCAGCCAAATGTTCCATACCTCTATTGGTCTTGTTAAACCTAATAGAGAGTTTGTATTATGTGAGGTGGCTTAGTAGGCTGATGGTGGCAAAAACTCGCCATCATGTAAACTATTATAAAAACTACTGTCTGGACGTTGTAATAATTGTCTACAAGCACCTTCAAATGCGCCACATACGAAGCGGCTCAAAGACTGTTTCATCATATTTAATTGTCCTTCTTCAATAGCCTTTTTTGCTGCCAAATCATTAATAGTGCTATATATTGCGTCTTCTATTGCGTCTCTCATGTGACCAAGATAAGAAAAGCCATTTTCTTCATTCAAGGCTCTCTTTACGCTTTCCTTAATCACTCTGTGTAACTGTGACTCTGTGAGTCTAATTCTATTCTTCTTCATAATCCTATTGTAATTTATATTTTCTGTTATGTTACCTGATGCAATCTTCTTTACGAAATTTTCACAATCAACAAGATTTTCGTTTGTCATCTTGGTTGCATCATATACTATTTGTTTTACGAAAATACTACCATCATTAACATCTCCACAGTTTTGAACACCATCTGTAGTTGGGTCAAAAACAACAATACTAAAGAAATATTTCTGAAAGTATTTATCATTTAGTCCTGCATAGTTTCCTCTATATCGTCTTTTTTCTTTGTTTGACAACTGTATGGTAGGATTTATGCTTCCGTATCTTTCTCTCCATGTTGAAATATCAGTACAATGGTTTGAAATTCTAATCACAGTCATCGTCAAAGCCCCCTTATGTCTAAACTCATAATAATGTGATAATTTGTCTGATTTTTCTGTAACAAGATTAAAACCACATTGTACTACAACTTGTTCTAATCGCTGTCTTACATTATTTGCATCCATTCGTAACTTTTTTTCTTTTATAAATATCATTCTTTCAAGAAAAATGCTTAACTTTGCACACAAAAGGTTATATTGTAATGAAAATAACAATTAATTCACACACAGTTAACTCGTCCAACCCATTAATAGTTTCATACAAATTCGTTATGGATACTGATAATGGATTGAGGTATGATTTCAATTCATTTGATAAGGAACAATTCACAGAACATTCATTATTGTTGGTAGATAACGAAAGTTATACTGTAAAAGGTTATTTTACTCTTGAAACTGAAAATGCTCCAAATAATGTCTTCTCTTCAGTAGATGGAAATGGTAGTATTGATTTAGGGAATGCTATTCAATTAAAAATAGAATCTCTTAGCATTCCTGAAGGATGGTTAAATACTGACTGTTTGTCTGAAATCTTTACTTGTTGGCAACATGATTGTAGGACTTATTATGAAGGACAAAGAGTTGTTGTATGGTTCGTCCACAACAACTACCATATGTGTCCTGTGGCAACAAATGTAAATGACAATGAATACGAGCATTTTAGTCAATATATGACCAATTTGTTTTCTGACATACTATCAAATATATAGTCATCAATAGAAGAGCACCACCAAATAGGTAGTGCTTCTTCGGAATTTTGTGCCTAATTGTATATCATTGCCAATCATTAACTTTGTCATCTGAAACAGACGGTGGGCAAGGCAGCCCTGCCACAGGCGCGTGAGCCCTCCAGCCTCCTCCGCCTCTGTATTCCAAGATTACAACCATACGTATCGGGAGCCGTGTCCGTTGTCACGCCTTGTGCGGGCTGGTGTCTCTCTCATTTCCCCACGCTTACATGCTTTCCTTGATTTTAACACAAAATAACATACAATGAAGAAACAGATAAAGAAGGTTCTTGTCCTGGGCTCTGGCGCCCTGAAGATAGGACAGGCAGGTGAATTTGACTACTCTGGCTCGCAGGCGCTGAAAGCGCTACGCGAGGAGGGCATCCGTTCCGTACTCATCAATCCGAACGTGGCTACTATCCAGACCTCTGAGGGTATTGCTGACAAGGTTTATTTCCTGCCAGTCAATACCTTTTTTGTTACTGAGATTATCAAGAAGGAGCGCCCCGACGGCATCATGCTGGCATGGGGCGGACAGACAGGTCTCAATGTTGGCACTGAGCTTTTCCAGACGGGAGTGCTCGAGAAGTATGGGGTGAGGGTGCTCGGTACGAGTGTCGAGGCCATCATGAACACCGAGGACCGCGACCTCTTCGTGAAGGAGCTCAACAAGGTCGACCTCAAGGTGCCGGTATCGCAGGCGTGTGAGACGCTCGACGACGCTGTCGAGGCTGCACGGAAGATTGGATATCCTATAATGATACGCTCGGCTTACGCGCTCGGCGGACTCGGCTCGGGTGTCTGCAAGACAGAGGCTGAGTTCAAGGAGATTGCCGAGTCGGCTTTCACATTCGCGCCACAGGTGCTCGTCGAGGAGAGCCTGAAGGGATGGAAGGAGATAGAGTTTGAGGTCATACGCGACGCCAACGACCACTGCTTCACCGTCGCATCGATGGAAAATTTTGACCCGCTCGGCATACATACGGGCGAGTCAATCGTCGTTGCCCCTACCTGCTCGCTCCGCGACGACCAGGTGAAGATGCTGCAGGAGCTCGCCGTGAAGTGTGTCAGACACCTCAACATCATAGGCGAGTGTAACATACAGTATGCCTTCAACGCTGAGACAAACGACTATCGTATAATAGAAATCAACGCGCGTCTCTCACGCTCCTCTGCCCTCGCATCCAAGGCTACAGGCTATCCGCTGGCTTTCGTGGCAGCGAAAATCGCCCTCGGCTACACTCTCGACCAAATCGGCGAGATGGGTACATCAAACTCTGCATACAAGGCTCCGGAGCTGGACTATATGATATGCAAGATTCCACGGTGGGACCTCTCCAAGTTTGTCGGTGTCAGCCATAAGCTCGGCTCGTCGATGAAGTCTGTCGGTGAGATAATGTCCATTGGCCGCTCGTTCGAGGAGATGCTCCAGAAGGGCCTCCGAATGATAGGACAGGGCATGCACGGCTTTGTCGGCAACGACCACACGAAATTTGAGAACCTCGACGAGGAGCTGTCCAATCCTACCGACCTCCGCATCTTCGCCATAGCGCAGGCACTCGAGGAGGGATACACGATAGAGCGCATAGAGGAGCTGACAAAGATTGACCCGTGGTTCATCGAGCGCATGAAGAACATCGTGGACTTCAAGCACAGGCTTGAGGCGTATAACAGTCTTGAGGAGATAGAGCCCAGCGTGATGCGCGAGGCGAAGGCTCTCGGATTCTCTGACTTCCAGATAGCTCGATTCGTCCTGAAGGTTAGGGACAGCAACATGGAGAAGGAGAACCTCGCTGTACGCGCCTACCGCAAGCGCCACGGCATCCTCCCTGCTGTGAAGCGCATACCGACAGTAGCGTCAGAGCATCCTGAGCTGACGAACTATCTCTATGTGACATACCTCGCCGAGGGACATGACATAAACTATTATCCTAACACGAAATCGGTCATCGTGCTCGGCTCGGGCGCTTACCGCATCGGCTCGTCGGTAGAGTTTGACTGGTGCTCGGTCAATGCCGTCACCACAGCGCGCAAGCTGGGGTATAAGTCGATAATGATAAACTACAACCCTGAGACCGTCTCCACTGACTATGACATGTGCGACCGCCTGTACTTCGACGAGCTGTCCTTTGAGCGTGTCCTCGATGTCATTGACCTCGAGTGTCCGCGCGGAGTGGTTGTCTCTGTCGGAGGACAGATACCTAACAACCTCGCCATGAAGCTCTTCCGCCAGGCTGTGCCTATTCTCGGAACATCACCGGTGTCTATCGACCGTGCCGAGAACCGCGGCAAATTCTCTGCCATGCTCGACCAGCTCGGCATAGACCAGCCGAAATGGAGCGCGCTGACATCAATGGACGATATCCGCAAGTTCATCGACGAGGTGGGATATCCTGTCCTCGTGCGTCCGTCATACGTCCTCTCGGGCGCGGCGATGAATGTCTGCCACGACGACGATGAGCTGAGACGATTCCTCGCAGCGGCATCTGAGGTGTCGAAGGAGTACCCCGTCGTCGTCTCACAGTTCATGACTGAGACCAACGAGATAGAGTTCGACGGTGTGGCACAGTGTGGAGAGATTGTAGAGTATGGCATCTCTGAGCATATCGAGTATGCCGGTGTACACTCTGGCGACGCCACGATGACATTCCCCGCCCAGCAGATATCATTCTCGACAATGCGCCAGATAAAGAAGATATCGCGCAAGATAGCCAAGGAGCTGAATATCTCCGGACCGTTCAATATACAGTTCCTTGCCAAGGGACGCGATGTGAAAGTCATCGAGTGTAACCTTCGCGCGTCGCGCTCTTTCCCATTTGTCAGCAAGGTGTTGAAGCGCAATCTCATCGACACTGCCACACGCATCATGCTCGACGCGCCATTCCAGAAGGCGGAGAAGTCTGTCTTCGACATCGACCGCATGGGCGTCAAGGCGTCACAGTTCTCATTCAACCGCCTGCAGAATGCCGACCCTGTACTCGGTGTCGACATGAGCTCGACAGGCGAGGTGGGATGTATGGGCGACACATTCGAGGAGGCTCTGCTCAACTCCATGTTATCAACAGGATATAAGATTCCAGCAAAGGACAAGGGCATCATGCTCTCAAGCGGCGGCGCGAAGGAGAAAGCGTCAATGCTCGATGCCGCAAAGGCACTCGTCAAGGCTGGATATACGGTCTATGCCACAAAGGGTACGGCTGAGTATCTCAATGCCAACAACATCGCGGCGACGGCTGTCGGATGGCCCGACGAGGAGGGTACATGCGGACTGAACGTAATGGATATGATTCACGAGCATAAGTTCGACCTCATCGTCAATATACCTAAGAACCGCTCAAGCCGTGAGCTGACAAACGGGTACAGGATACGACGCGGGGCGATAGACCATAACATCCCGCTCATAACCAACGCACGCCTGGCGTCGGCCTTCATAGAGGCTTTCTGCTCTATGAGCCTGAACGATATACAGATAAAGAGCTGGCAGGAATACGAATGACACGCCAACAAGGCAGTGGATAACGCCAACACCAGCCTGAACATTTGACTGACAACGCTGCCAGCGGCCATAACACAAGGCTGCTGGCAGCGTCTTTTTGGGTGTATGGGCCGAGGCCCTATGCTACGGGGACAGTGCCTCTGCCCTACCCCACCATGGCATAAGGCATAGGGATTTCCCCATGAAAATAGGGGAAAATTATTTTGAGAATAGGGTTTTTATATGTACATTTGCACCGTAAAACAAAAGGAACAGACACATGGGACAAGCTTTCTCTCACATTTACAGGACAATAATGATGGTGCTGTGCATAGGCATGGCACAACGGGCATGGTGTCAGGAGATTGAGGAGGTCTGCCTGACAAACGCCGCTTCCGGAATAAGCATGGAGGTCATAAACTACGGCTGCCGTATAAAGAGCCTGACGGTAGGAGGGAAAGATGTGGTGCTCGGATTTGACGACAAAGAGGACTACAGGAGATACAAGCAGAATTTCGGCTCGGTTGTGGGAAGATATATCGGGCGCATCGTTGGCGGGAAGATGTCTATCGACGGCACAGAGTATAAGCTGCTGACTGGCGCCAACGGCGACTGCTCACACGGTGGGACACCGGGATTCGCACAGAAGATGTGGACCATTACAAGCCGCAACGACTCGGCGGTGGCCATGAGATATATCTCGGCTGACGGGGAGAACGGTTTCCCGGGAGAGCTGACGCTCGTCGTAAGATACACACTGGAGAGCGACGGACTGCGCATTGACTATAGCGCGACGACAACAAAACCGACTGTGCTGAACCCTTCTAACCACTCGTTCTTCAACATATCGGGCGATCATGGCAAGGATATACTCGACGAATGCCTGTGGATAGACGCGACAGAGATTGCGGCATACGACAGGAACAAACGCGTCACAGGCGAGATGATGGGTGTGGAGGGGACTCCATTTGACTTCACCCGGCCGGCGGAGATAGGCCGACGCATAGACGAGGCGAACGCACAGCTGGATGTCACAAAGGGCTACGACCACTGTTACAGGCTGAACACTCAAGGGCGGCTCGACACGCCTGCGGCAAGGATAACCGACACGCAATCGGGCATTACAATGGAGGTGTACACGACAGAGCCGGCCATGCAGATATACACCGCCAACGGACATAACGGCTCGCTGATAGGGAAAGGGGGCATACCATACAAGAGAAGGAACGCGATATGCTTCGAGACAATGCACTTCCCCGACTCGCCCAACAAGCCTCAATGGCCGTCGACTCTGCTAAGGCCGGGGGAGACATTCAAGAGCACGACAATATTCAGATTCAATAAAGGGAAAGGGGAAAGGCAATGAGACAGATTCTCGATTTCATGCTACGGCTTGCTGAGAACAACAACAAGACATGGTTCGACAGCCATAAGGACGAATACCTCAAGGTGAAAGGGAAGTTTGACGGACTGGCCATGGACTTCATGAGGCGCATAGAACAGTTCGACCCAAGGGTGAACAGCCTCGCATTGAAGGATATCACATATAGGATATACCGCGACATACGGTTCACACAGGACAAGAGACCATACAAATGGCATCTCGGAGCTTATGTCTGCCCTCGCGGAAAGAAATCGGGAATGGCGGGATATTACTTCCATCTCGAACCGGCGACAGAGACATTCTTCATCTGTGGCGGACTGTACAATCCGGACAAGGAGACCGTCAAGAGCGTCAGGGAGGAGATAATGTGCGAGCCGGAGGCTTTCGACAAGGCCGTGAAGGCATGCGAGGGATTCGCTCTGCCATGGGAGAACGCACTGAAAAGGACACCTAACGGATTCTCACCCGACGACCCTCACGCCGACTATTACAGGCTGAGAAGCTACGAGATGATGCGTGATATCACCGTGGACGATGTCCTGAGACCTGACTTCATCGACTATGCTGCCGAGGAGCTGAGACGTGTGCAGCCGTTCAATGAGATTCTGAACCGCTGCTACGACTACGCCCACGAGAATGGATAACAACCGGAAACAGGAACAACAATTATGCATACATACTAAAAAAAACTGACAATCATGAAGAAGACTATTTTACTTACAATGCTCATGCTGATGACATGCCTCGCTGGCAACGCACAGCACTTCAAGAACAGCAGATACTATGACAGCAAGACGGGAAGCCTCAACTACAACCAGAGATATGGTGACACATGGAGCAACCGCTACCGTTATCACATCGACCCGTACAACTATTACGGCCTGCGCCTCGGTCTCAACTTAGGCACAGTGCAGAGCGACGACCCTTGGCTCGACGGCGGAAAGTCTCGCTCCGGACTGAACATAGGGGCTGTCATGGGCATATCTCTCTCACAGTACACACCGCTCTACTTCGAGACAGGACTGATGTACACTGAGAAAGGCGGCAAGCAGGGTAGCGGAAACAACAAGATTACCTACGCGCTGAACTACCTTGAGGTGCCGCTGCTCGTCAAATACATGTACTCGCCCGACGGACATTTTGCCGTGCAGCCATACCTCGGAGGTTATCTCGCATGCGGTGTGAGCGGCAAGATAAAGAATTTCCATGACCGCGCGGCTTACAACTCTTTCGGCGATGACATGGAGGGGCTGCCACGTTTCCAGAGATTCGACGGCGGATTGAAGTTCGGATGTGGCGTCAGCTACGATGTCCTCTATGCTGATATCTGCTACTCTTACGGCTTGTCAAATATCTCTCACGATTATTTTGACTCGTCCCACAACTCTGTGTTCTCCCTCAATATTGGTGTGAACTTCTGACACTCTCCCGCCCTGCCGATATCAGCACATCGCAGAACAGGTCAAGACCCCACACAACATTACAGGCCTCAACGCTCGCCATCAGAAAGGATAGCGACACGGCATGAGGCCCAACCATACAAGACAAAGACAGCCACGAAGACGGAAAAGCCAATGGCCTCACCGCTTCGTGGCTGGTATATATAATATTATTCAAGTTTCGCAGGTAACCAATAAAGTTGACTATCAAGAGATTAATAAGTGGAAACTATAACGATTATGTCACGACCAGCCTGGAAGGCTGTACTAAGCGAAGCGGTCGTAACCGGGGGCGAAGCCCTCGGCATGTCGATGCTAAACGGCTGCCTGGAAGGCAGTACCTCGCCCTCAGTGAAGATACAGCATAGTACTGTCATCCAGACAGCTGCCCTGTTCTCTGTAGCCCAGGACTGTGTCCTGGGTTACGACCGCTTCGCTTAGTGCAGCCTTCCAGGCTGGTCATTGCATACATAATCTTTTAAAGCGAAAGTTGAATACTATTATTTTTGTCGGGTAAACATGCCCAAATCATTGCTATTGTTGGTTTTACCAAACAGCAAAAATTTACTATGTGGAAATACTACGCTATCCTGTCAGCTCTCTTTGCAGCCCTGACAGCCATATTCGCCAAGATTGGCGTGAGGGACATAAACTCTAACCTCGCTACTGCCATACGCACAACGATAATTCTCCTGCTGACATGGGGTATTGTCATCGCCACAGGCACGATTAGCCAGATAAGAAGCATAGGGCGCCACACATGGGGTTTCCTCATCCTCTCGGGCATTGCAACCGGACTGTCATGGCTGTTCTATTTCAAGGCATTGCAGACAGGAGATGTCTCGCGTGTTGCTCCTATAGACAAGCTCAGCGTCGTCATCACCATCGTCCTCGCCTTCGTCCTTCTGAAAGAGCCCGCCAGCCCGAAAGTAATCATCGGCGCACTCCTAATCACCGCCGGCTCCCTCCTGATGTTATGGAAATAACAGCTGCCTGCCTCCACCTCTCTTTTGACGACGGTCAAAAATAGAGATTTGCGAGAGGAGAGCCAAAATACGTGTCTCTTATGTCAAGGAGAGGCGACACACGTCCACTAACATTGGCAAGCCATAGTGTCCCACTGAGTCTATCGGCGTGTGTCGCCTCTTCTGTGGACAAAAGTTCTTTGCTTTATAATTCGCAATTCTGTTATACTGTATACCATGCAAAAATATCGGACATTCGTATATATTTGCCAGAGGTGTGGCTTATTCATTGTTAAAGACCACTATATCAAGGTCTTTAGCATGTTTACCGGACAGTAATAATATATAATATTATGTGGAGCCCTTTTTCCTTCTATTTTTTAGAGAACTTTTCGTTATTCTTCGATACCTTATCCAACTTGAATTACAAAACGGCAAGAGACAGAAAGCTCTGTGATTTGAGCTTTCTGTCTCTTGCCGTTTGTATCATTCTGGAATTCAACCCATGTGCTGGGTCGATTATTATCCAATTACATGTGAAGCTACCCCTCCTCCAAATCATTAAAACAAGGGAAGGCCTCGCCTTTTGTCAGCCATGAGAAACCGAAGAGGTGGAGGAGGATTATCTCGATTATCATGACTGAATAGCCGGGGGCATCACACAGCGAGAGTATGGCAAAGAGAATCTCAAACAGCAGCATGCCTCCTCCACAGAGGCGGTAGATGCGGTTGCGGATGACTTTACGCGATGTCATAACGCCATCACTCTTCGTGAAAAGGAAATAGCTGTTGAACGCTATCAGCAGGAAGAAAAGCGACGCACACCCATTATGCAGATACTGGGATATCTCGATGGGTATCTGGAAGAATCCGACGGGTGTCCCCTCGGGTATCCATGACACACTGCACGGGAAAAGCACTACGCCAAGACCAAACACTCCACTCAAGCTGGTCACCCAGTTGTCCGTCTTGTTATACCCTATGTAGGATATAAGCACCAATGAAGCGGGACACAACACTCCGACCAAGGCGGGAGACTGATAGTAGGTGGCAGATATGCTCCACCACCATTCGGGACTGGGATGAGGCGTCAGGCCAGCTGAGAATAATGCCAACCATGGCAATACGACACCAAGCAATCCGCAGACATTGCGGATGCGCATATACATCTTTCGTTCTTTGCTTTGCAGTTCCATAGTAATTGTTTGAGAGATTATGATGAGTAAACATCTTGCAGGTCATTCATTTTCATCTGGCAGAAAAGGTCTGTCACTCCGCCAGGACAAACAAGAAGGAGCCATAAAGTCGGTTTACCGCACACCAGCTAAAAAAAAAGAATCAAACCCTTCCACTTCAGAGAAGTCAGGAAGAATCTGATTCTTTTATGATATTTATGTCTTATGCGTCTATCTCGCCATCAACGAAGTCAAGGACATTGCGCTTGTTTGCCTGCATACGCTCATACTCCTCTTTGCTGCCGACGATAATCTTGTCGAACTCGCGCAGACCAGTACCTGCAGGTATGAGGTGACCCGCAATAACGTTCTCCTTCATGCCGACAAGGTTGTCTGACTTGCCACGGATAGCGGCTTCGTTAAGCACCTTTGTCGTCTCCTGGAACGATGCTGCTGACATGAACGACTTGGTAGCGAGGGCTGCTCGTGTGATACCCTGGAGTATCTGTGTTGATGTTGCAGGTATAGCATCACGGACAACAACAGGACGGAGGTCACGACGCTTGAGGCTCGAGTTCTCATCGCGAAGACGACGGGCTGTGACAATCTCACCCTTATGGAGTGTCTCTGAATCGCCTGCATCAACGACAACTTTCTTGCCCCATATGCGGTCATTCTCCTCACGGAAGTCAAGCTTGTCGACAAGCTCCTGCTCAAGGAAGTTGGTGTCGCCCGGCTCATTAATCTGTACCTTGCGCATCATCTGGCGCACGATAATCTCAAAGTGCTTCTCGTTAATCTTCACACCCTGGAGACGATATACGCCCTGTACCTCATTGACAATATACTCCTGCACAGCGGTTGGACCCTTGATAGCAAGGATATCACCCGGAGTGATGACACCGTCAGAAAGCGGAGTACCGGCACGCACAGCGTCATGCTCCTGTACAAGAATCTGCTTTGACTGTGGAATGAGATATTTACGCTGGTCGCCTGTCTTAGATGTCACAATGACCTCACGGTTACCACGGCGTACCTTACCCATTGTCACCTCACCATCAATCTCGCTGACGACAGCAGGGTTAGAAGGGTTGCGCGCCTCGAACAGCTCTGTCACTCGTGGGAGACCACCGGTGATATCGCCTACCTTGGCGACATTGCGTGGTATCTTCACGATTGTTGTACCAGTTGAGATCATTGCACCATCCTCTACAACAACGTGGCCATCACGTGGGAAGTAGTATGTGCCAAGAACCTCGCCGTTAGCGTCAACGACATCACATGTAGGAACAAGGCTCCTGTCCTTAGAGTCGATGATAATCTTCTCTGTAAGGCCTGTGGTATCGTCAGTCTCAGCACGGAATGTCTTGCCCTCAACGACACTATTGAAGCGGAGCTTACCTGCGTACTCTGACACGATGACTGCATTGAATGGGTCCCAACGTGCTATGACATCACCCTTCTTGACAACATCTCCATGCTTGAAGTAAAGCGATGAGCCATAAGGCACATTCTGGCTTGACATGGCAATACCTGTGTTAGGATCAACGAAGCGAACCTCTGCAAGACGGCTGACAACCATCTGGCAATCAACAGCCATAGAACCCTCATTCTCCTCATGGTATGGCACTGTGCGAAGCTCCTCAAACTCAAGACGCGCCTCGTTCTTGGCAACGATAGTGGCGTTTGCGGCTGCGTTACCTGCGACACCACCGGCATGGAAAGTACGAAGTGTCAGCTGTGTTCCTGGCTCACCGATAGCCTGTGCTGCGATGACACCTACTGCCTCACCCTTCTGTACCATACGGGCTGTGGCGAGGTTACGGCCGTAACACTTGCGGCAGACACCGCTACGAGACTCACATGTGAGGACTGAGCGTATCTCAACACTCTCAATGCCGGCGTCCTCTATTGCCTTCGCACGCGCCTCATTAATCTCCTCACCTGAAGGACAGATAACAAGACCGGTATGAGGGTCGAGAACATCATGGACTGACACACGGCCGAGAATACGGCTGTAGAGTGAGGCGATAATCTCATCACCACTCTTCAACGCTGTACATGTAAGGCCACGGAGTGTGCCACAGTCATCCTCATTGATGATGACGTCGTGGGAGACATCGACAAGACGACGTGTAAGATATCCGGCATCGGCTGTCTTCATGGCAGTATCGGCAAGACCCTTACGGGCACCGTGAGACGCAATGAAGTACTCAAGCACAGACATTCCCTCCTTGAAGTTTGACAAGATAGGGTTCTCAATCGTTGAACGCTCGTCAGCACCTGCCTTCTGTGGCTTAGCCATAAGACCACGGATACCGGAGAGCTGCTTAATCTGGTCCTTAGAACCACGGGCTCCTGAGTCAAGCATCATGAACACGGCGTTGAAGCCCTGGTCGGCCTCTGTCATTTCCTTCATAAGGATGTTGCCTATGTCATTATTGACGTGGGTCCATGTATCGATAACCTGGTTGTAACGCTCAGTGTCGGTTATGAAGCCCATCTCATAGTTCGCTGTAATCTGCTTAACCTCCTCGTTACCACGACGGATAAGGTCCTCTTTCTCAGGCGGGATGATGATATCATCAAGGTTGAATGAAAGTCCTGCCTGATATGCCATGCGGTAGCCAAGGTTCTTGATACCATCGAGGAACTCACAGGCACGGGCGAAACCAACCTCTTTGATGACATCGGCAATGATATCACGGAGTGACGACTTGGAAATGACCTTATTGACAAAGCCCATCTCGTCAGGTACGATGTCATTGACAATAACTCGTCCGACAGAGGTCTCCACCATACGGCGGACACGCTTGCCATCAACGATGTCGTTGACAACAACCTTCACTGGCGCATGAAGGTCGAGCTTCTTGTCATTGTAGGCAATGATGGCCTCTTCTGGTCCATAGAATGTAAGTCCTTCTCCCTTTGCACCAGGACGCAGCTTGGTGATGTAGTAAAGTCCAAGAACCATATCCTGTGATGGCACAGTGATAGGAGCGCCATTGGCTGGGTTAAGGATATTGTGGCTCTGAAGCATGAGAATCTGAGCCTCAAGCACTGCCTCGTTTGACAATGGGAGATGGACAGCCATCTGGTCACCATCGAAGTCGGCATTGAACGCCGTACATGCGAGTGGGTGGAGCTGGATTGCCTTGCCCTCAATCATCTTAGGCTGGAAAGCCTGAATACCAAGACGGTGAAGTGTAGGAGCACGGTTGAGAAGAACAGGGTGTCCCTTCATGACATTCTCAAGAATGTCGAAGATAATCGGCTCACGACGGTCAACAATACGCTTTGCTGACTTTACTGTCTTCACGATGCCACGCTCGATAAGCTTGCGGATGATGAATGGCTTATATAGCTCTGCTGCCATGAGTTTTGGCAGACCGCACTCACCCATCTTAAGCTCTGGGCCGACAACGATAACTGAACGTGCAGAATAGTCAACACGCTTACCGAGGAGATTCTGGCGGAAACGTCCAGCCTTACCCTTCAGTGAGTCAGAGAGTGACTTGAGCGGACGGTTGCTCTCACTCTTAACGGCTGATGCCTTGCGGCTGTTATCGAAGAGTGAGTCGACAGCCTCCTGAAGCATACGCTTCTCGTTACGGAGAATAACCTCAGGAGCATGAATCTCCATAAGTCTCTTCAGACGGTTGTTACGTATGATGACACGACGATAGAGGTCATTGAGGTCAGAAGTAGCGAAACGTCCACCATCAAGCGGAACGAGAGGACGAAGCTCTGGTGGTGTGACAGGAAGAATCTTGAGAATCATCCACTCAGGACGGTTGATATCCTTACTGCTGCGGAAAGCCTCAACTACCTGCAGACGCTTCAGCGCCTCACTCTTACGCTGCTGTGATGTGTCGCTGTTGGCACGGTCGCGAAGCTCATAAGAGAGGGAATCAAGGTCAAGTGACTGGAGAAGCATGTATATTGCCTCTGCACCCATCTTGACGACAAACTTGTTTGGGTCATCGTCTGGAAGAAGCTCATTCTCTTCAGAAAGGATACCATTGTCATATAAAGACATGAGATCCTCCTCTGACAGGAGATCGAACTTGCGGTATACATTATCCTCTATGGTACGCTCGTCATCCTCATTCTTTGGGCCGAGCACACCTGGCTGGACTACAACATACTTCTCGTAATAGATAACAGACTCAAGCTTCTTGGTAGGCATTCCCAAGAGGTAGCCTATCTTGCTTGGGAGTGAGCGGAAATACCATATATGAGCAACAGGGACAACGAGCTCGATGTGTCCCGAGCGCTCGCGGCGTACTTTCTTCTCTGTCACCTCTACACCACAACGGTCGCAGACGATGCCACGGTAGCGGATACGCTTGTACTTGCCGCAGGCGCACTCAAAGTCTTTTGTCGGACCGAAGATGCGCTCACAGAAGAGGCCGTCACGCTCTGGCTTATATGTGCGGTAGTTGATGGTCTCTGGTTTTGTGACCTCACCGTACGAGTTCTCGAGTATTTCTTCAGGAGAAGCGATACCAATGGTTATCTTGGTGAAATTGTTCTTTATCTTTGTATCTTTCTTGAAAGCCATAGTTTTCTTTGGTTTTTTGCTTTTAACAAATTGGCATTGTGATGAACTATATGGTAGGACGTTGATAGTTGTATCTTTCCTGTCACCAGAGGACAGTCAGTCCATCTGCTTGGCAGGTATACCACCTGTTCATCACATCGCCTTGTTACAGATAACCTGTTATTTAGTCAAGTCTGATGCTCAGGCCAAGACCGCGCAACTCGTGCAGAAGCACATTGAGTGACTCTGGTATGCCTGGTGTAGGCATTGGGTCGCCCTTCACGATAGCCTCGTAAGAGCGGCTACGCCCTGTGACATCATCTGACTTGATAGTAAGAATCTCCTGTAGAACATGGCTCGCGCCGAATGCCTCAAGCGCCCAAACCTCCATCTCTCCGAAGCGCTGGCCACCAAACTGTGCCTTACCTCCAAGAGGTTGCTGAGTGATAAGAGAGTACGGACCGATAGAACGAGCGTGCATCTTATCCTCTACCATATGGCCGAGCTTAAGGAAGTATGTTATACCTACAGTAGCAGGCTGGTCGAACATCTCGCCCGTCTCACCATCGTAGAGGTGAGTAGAGCAATAGCGAGGCAGACCTGCCTTGTCTGTCCACTCGTTAAGGTCATCAAGCTTGGCACCATCAAAGATAGGAGTCGCAAACTTCACACCGAGCTGTTTGCCGGCAGCGCCAAGCACAGCCTCGAATATCTGTCCGAGGTTCATACGCGAAGGCACGCCAAGAGGGTTAAGCACCAAGTCGACAGGACGGCCATCGGCAAGGAACGGCATGTCTTCCTGACGGACAATCTTTGACACGATACCTTTGTTACCGTGACGTCCGGCAAGCTTGTCGCCAACACCAATCTTGCGTTTCTTTGCGATATACACCTTAGCCATATGGAGGATGCCTGAAGGCAGCTCGTCGCCGATGGTGATGGCATACTTCTTACGTTTCAGCTCTGCATCAAGAAGCTTATACTTGCGTATATAGTTCATGATGAGCTTCTGTATGAGGGTATCGGTATGCTCGTCGCCAGTCCATCCATTTGACTGGATGCCGTCATACTCAAGGTTTGAGAGGTTTGTGGCAGTGAAGATTCCACCCTTGGTGATGATCTCAGCGCCAGTATAATCCTTCACACCCATTGACTTCTTGCCGTCAGTAAGTGTGAGGAGCTTGTCAATGAGAATACCCTTAAGGTCTGAGTTCTTAGCCTCATACTCCTGGTCAATCTTCTCGAGGACTATCTTGTCCTGCTTCTTTGACTCACGTGTCTTAATTGCACGGGAGAAGAGCTTCTTGTCGATAACGACACCAGAGAGTGAAGGGTTCGCCTTGAGTGAAGAGTCTTTCACATCACCAGCCTTGTCACCGAAGATGGCACGGAGGAGTTTCTCCTCTGGTGAAGGATCGCTCTCACCCTTAGGTGATATCTTGCCAATCATGATATCGCCTGGCTCAACTCTTGCACCGATGCGTATGATACCATTGTCGTCAAGATCCTTTGTAGCTTCCTCAGACACGTTAGGTATATCAGAAGTGAATTCCTCAACACCACGCTTTGTCTCTCTAACATCAAGAGAGTACTCGTCAACATGGACAGAAGTCAGGATATCCTCACGCACGACGCGCTCATTAAGGACGATAGCGTCCTCATAGTTATATCCTTTCCAAGGCATGTAAGCGACAAGGAGGTTGCGTCCGAGAGCGAGCTCGCCATTCTCTGTTGCGTATCCCTCTGTCAGGATATCGCCCTTCTTAACGCGCTGTCCCTTATTACAAATAGGACGGAGGTCGATTACCATGTTCTGGTTAGTACGGCGGAACTTTGGTATTCTGTATTCCTTGAGAGCAGGCTCAAAGCTTACGAACTCCTCGTCGTCTGTGCGGTCATAGAGGATGCGTATTGTAGTGGCGTCAACATATTCGATGACACCATCGCCATCAGCAGTTATCATGGTGCGTGAATCCTCGCAGACCTGTTTCTCAAGACCTGTACCCACGATAGGAGCGTCATTATGGATGAGAGGCACAGCCTGTCTCATCATGTTACATCCCATGAGTGCGCGGTGACCATCGTCATGCTCGAGGAATGGGATAAGACCTGCTGACACAGAGGCAATCTGCTGTGGAGCGACATCCATGAGGTCAACATCTGTTGGAGGCACGACAGGGAAATCAGCATCCTGGCGACACTTTACGACCTCACGTATGAATGTACCGTCATCGTTAAGTGGGGCGTTGCCCTGTCCGATGATGTGCTTCTCCTCCTCTTCTGCTGTGAGATACTCTACGTGGTCATTGTCAAGGTCGACTATGCCGTCGTTAACTCGACGGTAAGGAGTCTCTATGAAGCCGAGGTTGTTAATCTGGGCATACATACAGAGAGAAGAGATAAGTCCGATGTTAGGACCCTCAGGACTCTCGATAGGACAGAGGCGTCCATAGTGAGTATAGTGAACGTCACGAACCTCAAAGCCTGCACGCTCACGGGAGAGACCGCCAGGACCGAGTGCTGAAAGACGGCGCTTGTGTGTCACCTCGGCCAGAGGGTTGGTCTGGTCCATGAACTGTGACAGAGGGTTTGTGCCGAAGAAAGAGTTTATGACACTCGAGATTGTCTTTGCGTTGATAAGGTCTGTCGGGTTGAATGTCTCGTTGTCACGGACATTCATACGCTCACGAATGGTACGGCTCATGCGTGCCAGGCCGATTGAGAACTGGTTGGCAAGCTGCTCACCGACAGTTTTCACACGACGGTTTGACAGGTGGTCAATATCATCAACCGTTGCGCTTGAGTTGATAAGGTTGATGAGATACTTTATGATACAGATGATATCCTCCTTTGTAAGGATGCGCACATCCATATCTGTATCAAGATTGAGTTTCTTGTTGATGCGGTAGCGTCCGACCTCACCGAGGTCATATCGCTTATCAGAGAAGAAGAGGTTCTGTATCACCTCACGTGCTGAAGCCTCATCAGCAGGGTCGGCATTACGGAGCTGACGATAGATATAATATACAGCCTCTTTCTCAGAGTTAGAGCTATCCTTGGCGAGAGTGTTGAAGATAATAGAATACTTTCCGCTGTTCTCCTCGTCCTTTGACAAGAGGATAGTTGCTGCTCCACTGTCAAGGATCTGATCAATGTTTTCCTCGGAGATAATTGTGCCACGATCTATGATGACATCATTTCGCTCTATTGAAACAAGCTCACCTGTATCCTCATCGGCATAGTCCTCATACCAGCTCTTCATGATATTGGCGGCGAGTATACGTCCGATGCATGCGTTAAGGTTCTTCTTGTTGACCTTAACCTCCTCAGCGAGGTCGAAAATCTGGAGAATATCCTTATCCTTCTCGAATCCGATAGCACGAAGAAGAGTTGTTACAGGCAGTTTCTTCTTACGGTCAATGTAAGCATACATGACATTATTGATATCAGTAGCGAACTCTATCCATGAACCCTTGAATGGGATAATACGTGCAGAATAGAGTACGGTACCGTTAGCATGTACGCCCTGTCCGAAGAAAACACCTGGCGAGCGGTGAAGCTGTGCGACAACAACACGCTCGGCACCATTTATGACAAATGTGCCGTTGCTTGTCATATAAGGAATTGTACCGAGGAAGACATCCTGCGTGACAGTATTGAACTCTTCATGATCAGGATCAGTACAGTAGAGTTTCATTCTTGCCTTCAAGGGTACGCTATATGTCAATCCTCTCTCGAGACACTCATCAATAGTGTAGCGTGGAGGGTCGATATAGTAATCCAGGAACTCAAGTACGAAATTGTTACGAGTATCGGTAATAGGGAAGTTCTCGGCGAACACCTTATAAAGACCGTCGTTCTTGCGTTCCTCAGGCGGAGTATCTAACTGTAGAAAGTCTCTGAAAGACTCAAGCTGCACATCGAGGAAATCCGGATAAGGCATCGGATTCTTCACTCTGGCAAAATTCACTCTATTGTCAATAACTTTTGTTGCCATCTAAGAATAATAAGGGTTATTATCGCACATTATGTACAAAGCAGAGAATCTAATCCCTATAGAGCGTCAGGAGGGTTGTTGATTCTCTAATAACTATGACATGTGAGGGGTGTTACACAAAGAAAGGTTAAGACCTCTCTACTTGAGAGATCTTAACCAATGTTATTCTAAAACGTTTATAGACGTCCGAAAAATCAAGTCAAGCGATATTACTTGAGCTCAACCTTAGCACCAGCCTCCTCGATTGCCTTCTTGAGGTTCTCAGCCTCATCCTTAGAGAGACCTTCCTTGAGAGTAGAAGGAGCGCCGTCAACGAGGTCCTTAGCCTCCTTGAGTCCGAGACCGCAAGCCTCCTTAACAGCCTTAACGACTGCGAGCTTAGCGCCACCAACCTCAGCGAGGACAACATTGAAAGAAGTCTTCTCCTCAGCGGCTGCCTCACCACCTGCAACAGGACCAGCAGCAACAGCTACAGCTGCAGCAGCAGGCTCGATGCCATAATTCTCCTTGAGCTCCTTAGCAAGCTCGTTAACTTCAGCAACAGTAAGGTTTACCAACTGTTCTGCGATTGCCTTGATATCTGCCATTTTCTTAAATATATTTAATTTGTTATTAATCTTGTTGAATAGTTAAGCTGACAGCGCTTTAGGGCGCGCCATCGTGTCCCTTTGAGGATTAGTTGCGCTCTTCGAGAGTCTGGAGCAGAGCGTGTATCTTGCCACCAGCAGATGACTGGAGTGCAGAGATGACGTTCTTTGCTGGGCTCTGGAGGAGAGCGACGATATCTGCGATGAGCTCGTTCTTGCTCTTGATGTTAGCAAGCTGCTCAAGCTGGTCAGCACCTACGAAGAAAGACTCCTCAGCATAAGCGCTCTTGAGCGCAGGAATGCCGGCCTTCTTGTATTCCTTAAGCATCTTGCCAGGAACATTAGCTGTCTCTGTGAAGAGAATAGCGGTGTTACCGACGAGCGAGTCGTAGAGAGGTGAGAAATCAATTTCAGAAGCCTCGAAAGCCTTGTGAAGGAGGTTGTTCTTAACAACAACCATCTTGATCTCATTCTTGAAGCATTTGCGACGGAGGTCGCTGGTAGCCTTTGCATTCAGTCCCGTTACGTCAACGAGATAGAAATGTGGATAAGACTTGAGCTTCTCACCGAGTTCAGCGATGACAGTATTCTTTACTTCCTTTTTCATTTTACAAAACTTTTAGAGTTATTCAACTGATTTTGGATCAACTTTGATACCCTTACTCATTGTGCTTGAAATAAAGATACTCTTGATATAAGTTCCCTTTGCGGTAGCTGGCTTAAGCTTGATGATAGTCTGTATGAACTCTTTGGCGTTGCCATATATCTGCTCAGGAGAGAAAGATATCTTTCCGATAGAAGCGTGAACGATACCAGTCTTGTCGACCTTGAAATCGATCTTACCGCCCTTAACATCCTTTACAGCCTTAGCAACATCCATTGTCACAGTGCCGCTCTTTGGGTTAGGCATAAGTCCGCGTGGACCGAGGACACGACCGAGAGGTCCTACTTTACCCATGCAAGAAGGCATGGTGATGATAACGTCAACGTCTGTCCAACCACCCTTGATCTTCTCTACATACTCGTCGAGACCAACATAGTCAGCACCAGCTTCTTTAGCTGCTGTCTCCTGATCAGGAGTACAGAGAGCGAGGACGCGAACCACCTTACCTGTACCGTTAGGAAGAGTAACGACGCCACGGACCATCTGATTGGCCTTACGTGGGTCAACGCCAAGACGTACATCGATATCAAGAGAAGCGTCGAACTTTGTCGTGGTTATCTCCTTGACGAGCTGGGAAGCCTCTCTGAGAGTGTAAGCCTTGCCTATCTCAATCTTATCGGCTACAGCTTTTTGATTTTTTGTCAGTTTACTCATTTTCTTGAAGTTTTTCGGTGCAAGCGCCAAACACAGGGTTTGGCTCCCGGAATTGTTTTAATTAAGCTGGGAAATCACCTTTAACAGTGATGCCCATACTACGTGCAGTACCAGCGATGAGTTTCATAGCGGCCTCTACTGTGAAGCAGTTGAGGTCAGGGAGCTTATCCTCAGCTATTGTGCGGATTTGATCCCAAGTTACCTCTGCGACCTTCTTACGGTTAGGCTGGTCAGAGCCAGACTTAACCTTTGCAATCTCCTTGAGCTGTACAGCTGCAGGTGATGTCTTGATCTCAAAGCTGAATGACTTGTCAGTGTAGTAAGTAATAACAACAGGAAGAACCTTACCTGCCTTATTCTGGGTACGTGCGTTGAACTCTTTGCAGAATCCCATGATGTTGATACCCTTAGAACCGAGAGCAGGTCCTACGGGAGGTGAGGGATTCGCAGCGCCACCCTTAATCTGCAGTTTGATTAATCCAGCAACTTCTTTAGCCATTTCTTTGTTTACAATTAAAAGAATTATTATATATAAAAAGACTAACAGGCACGTAACTGCGTGTTATTCTTTTTCAACTTGCATAAAACCGAGCTCAAGCGGAGTCTTTCGTCCGAAGATTTTGACCATTACCTTAAGCTTGTGTTTCTCGACATTGACTTCCTCGATTACTCCTGAGAATCCGCTGAACGGGCCGTCAGCCACTTTGACAGTCTCACCTACGATGTATGGGATATCTGTCTCCTCCTCGATAGCCGTCTCCTCGGCATTGCCAAGCATACGGTTTATCTCAGTCTGTTTGACGGGTACGGGATTATCAGTACCTCCGAGGAATCCGAGGACATTAGGCATGAAACGAATTAGGGAGGCGATATCTCCAGCGAGGTTAGCCTGTATGAAGACATAACCAGGAAGAGAGACCTTCTCCTTAACGACGCGTTTACCATTACGCAAAGTAGCATGCTTCTCAAGTGGTATAAGCACCTGTGAAACATTGTTTGCTAATAGTTCGTTATGTTTCTGCTCCGCCTCGATATATTCCTTTACCTTTTCCTCTTTGCCACTGACGGCTTTGAGTACATACCAATTAAGACCTTTTCCAGCCATTATGCTTTTACAGATGATTAATTAGGGTAAATGGTAGTCATGACAAACTTAAAGACGCTATCCATAGCGAACACAACAAGAGCGATGACAAGGGAAGCAGATAATACAACCACCGCACTGTGTGTGAGCTGCTGACGCGTCGGCCATGTAGTTTTATGCGCAAGTTCGTCGTAACAAGTCTTGCAATAGTTTATTGCCTTATTAAATATTCTTTTGAACATATTCAGTTTCTCTTATAGCACGGGAGGAAGGAATCGAACCCTCATTGACGGTTTTGGAGACCGCTTTCCTACCATTGAAAGACTCCCGTA